>Ga0209624_10000260_pt1 | contig 47567 bp, 39 predicted proteins | sample JacPinW_OM2H0_O1_FD_188565 | JGI IMG/M metagenome (GOLD analysis project Ga0209624, IMG submission 188565) | Forest soil microbial communities from Algoma, Ontario, Canada - Jack Pine, Ontario site 1_JW_OM2H0_O1 (SPAdes) (version 2) | ecosystem: Environmental > Terrestrial > Soil > Boreal...
AAGCTCCGCCATCCGTCGTCATCAGCAGCCGCTCGCCTTCGATATGAAATCCGATCTGTGGCGAAACAAAAGCAAGCGCCCAGCCCGGAGATCCATTTCCCACCGTCTCCCAGTTTTCGCCGTCCGTCGTGCGCAGTAATTTGCTGCCATTCTGCGTTGCCCAACCGTGAGTCGCGTCGAGAAAGAAAAGTTTCGCCACACCCCGCGTCGCGGAATGCGGATCGCCCATTTGCAATTTCCAGGTCTTGCCGCCATCCCGCGTATTAATGATGAAGCCGCCTTCTTCGGCCGCAGTCGCCTTTAAATCTCCGCAAGCCCACCCGGTATCCGCGTTCACAAACCAAACATCACTAATCTCCACATCCTCCGGATAGTTCACAGGCTCAAAGTATCCTTTGAATTTCCGCAGATTTGCGCCGCCCGGCTTCTGAGCCGTGGAATTCTTCGTTTGTGCCAACACTCGGATGGGAATAATTCCGGCGATAGAGCACAGTGTAAACAGGATTACAGACAGTTGCGTGAGCGATCGTGTGCGCATGGAGGACCTCCCAGCTTGGACGTGAGCACCCGAACGGTAATCTTCACCACTACAGATGTCAAGCCTGCCCAACTCAAGCGCAACGTGCCGTTACATGACCAATTATCGGCAAGCGCCCAATCCCGGCACTTGTATCGCCCGCTTCACAGGTTAAGGAAAAAGTATCAACGTTTTCATCTCGAACAAAGTGAGGGATCTGCGATTCGTCTGGAGGCTCTATCGCGTTTCCGTATTGGCAGGCTCGCCCCGGCGTGCTTGTAGTACCTCACTTCATAGGTTGCGGAAAAGTATCAACGTGGACATTCCGAACGAAGTGTGGGATCTGCGGTTCGTCTGGAAGCTCTGTCACGTTTCCGTACTGGCAAGCTCCGCCCCCGGGCACTTGTAGCGGCCGGCTTTCAGCCGGGCATCTTTCTTTTTGCCTCTTTTTTCCCGAATTGGTACACCAGCAACTCAAGACCGCGAACGGCGTAACCGTGACTCGTCCTTTCCCGGCATCCCTATACCGCCTAACCCACCTTCAACTTCACGAGTCAATCGCTCCACTCCTCTATGACTGAGAGCTTTGAGAACCCGGCACACGACATTTCCGCGATTACGCATTTTTTCATAAAATCGCGAGCACGATTTGTGTAATTTTGTTCAGCCGAATCTTCCTGATTCCCCAGCACTTCCCCGTAGCTCTAGTACCCTGTGGATTTGCATCATTCCTATACTATATGGTAATATGCCTCGCGAATTATGTTATGAAACCAAAAACGCCAAGACGGCAGGAGGCCATCAATCTCGCGAGCCGCGGCCCGCGGAGCGCACATCGCGCGTTACCGCGAGGTACGCAAATCTGCGGAGCCCAGTACTCGAGCTTAAACCGATTTCTAATCGAGACACCCGAACGATTAGAAATCGCCGCAACTCAAAGAAAACAATCATCACCGGTCACTTCTAATCGAGACAGAATTGCAGGGTGTTTCGGGCCTCAATCGCGCGCCCGTCGCAATTTCGCAGGCCACGGATCGCGCGGTGCGAATGAAAAATTACAGGGAACTACGCAAATCCGCGTACTCCAGTACTCGGTCTCAGACCAATTTCTAATCGAGACACCCGAACGATTAGAAATCGCCGCAACTCAAAGAAAACAATCATCGCCGGTCACTTCTAATCGAGACAGAATTGCAGGGTCCTTCGACCCTCGATCGCACGCCCGGCGCGTCATGAAGGACCCGTTTCTATTTTCCCTTTTCCCGTTTCCATTCTGTTATATACTCCCGCCGCCCCGTAAATCTTCAGACCCTGCTCAAGGAGCGCGCCCGTGCCCAAGCACGCCTTTCTCGCATTCTCCAAATTCGTCCTGGTCGTCATCGCTGCCCTCATCACCGCAGGACAATCTTTCGCTCAAGCTCCTCCCATTCCGCCGCAGATCGGATCGCAAAACACGGTGACCGCCGTGCCGCCGGTACCGCGGCCGCGAACCACTCCTTGCGTGGTCACGCTTTTCTCCGATTACGCCTTCGAGAATTTCAACGCCCAGACTTTCAGCTACACGCCGCCGGCCAATTGCCCCGGCCCATGGGAGAAAATTGTCTTTGAAGCGAATTTCAATGTGACCGAAGGCGTGCAGTACGATCGCACCGCAGCGATTTATCTCGGCCACGCAAATATTTATTACGGCACGACCGCGGAACCGTCAGCGACCTTCGGCCCCTCCTGGCACGTGGAGCGCGACCTCACCGATTACTCCGCGCTCTTTACCACCGCGCAATCCGGTGAAGTGGATCTCGGCAATCTCGTGAATTCAACGTACACAGGAATTATTTACGGCACAGCGGTCGTTGAACTCTACCCCGTGCCGGACCACGCCGCTGCGCCCATCACTCCCGATGCCGTTTATCCGATGCCCGACGCTGAGGGCGGCGCAGCTACGCTCAACACCACAACGGATCAGCTGACCACAACATTCACGCTGCCGACCAACGTCGAGCGCGCTTACCTCGACGTCATCACACAAAGCCAATCGAGCGACGAATTCTGGTACACATGCGTGCCGAACGATGTAGCAACCGAGCTCGAAAGCTGCACCAACACCTCATTTCGCGAGGCAGAGATCAGCATTGACGGAACTCCTGCGGGAGTCGCACCGGTTTATCCCTGGGTTTTCACCGGAGGCGTTGACCCGTGGCTTTGGTTCCCGCTGCCCGGCGTCCAGAGCGTCGATTTCGTTCCGTATCGAGTGGATTTGACGCCATTCGCCGGCGTGCTCAGCAATGGCCAGCCGCACACGGTCGCAGTGAGCGTTTACAACGCGGACAGCTATTTCCTCGCGACCGCCTCGCTGCTCGTCTATCTCGATCACGGCTCGACGCAAGTGACCGGCAAAGTCACCGCCAACACCATCGGCACGGGGCCGAACCCGGATGTGGATGAAAATCTCACCACGAATCCCGACGGCAGCATTGACGGATCGGTTGCGGTTTCATCGTCTCGCTCGTTCGAAGTCGCTGGCTTCGTGACCACATCGCATGGAAAAATCACAACGCGCGTTTTTCAGGATGTGAATTTTGATAACACGCAGCAATTCACAATCAACGCGACGCAATACGATCAGGACATCACACAGAACACTCGAGTGAACTCGACGACGCTCACCAGCAACGGGCTGCAAGTCTTCGCGACCTACGAACAATTCAAGGACCCGCTGGTCTTCGATATCGACGTGACCTACAACTCCGACGGTTCAGCCGATCAGACATCGACTGTCCATCAGGGCTACGAGACCGACATACTCTCGCCGAACTTTATCGGCGCCGTCTCGAATCACGTGGATTCGACCGACACGCTGGTATTTGCGGCGGATGGCAGCTATTCGAACCAGAATCAGAAGAGCGATCAGACTTACATCACCGGCGACACAACCGGCTACCATTACGACTGCACGCTCGAAGCCGCCAACAATGTGCTGACATCAATCAGCCGCGGCTGCTCGCAAAAATAAAATCGCGATACGGCGCGTTCCAGAAGTTCCATGGCTGATGGCCATGTGTGAAGGTTCGCAAAACGTAAGTGAATGAATGGCGCAAAAAAAGCAGCGGCGGTTTAAGGTGGGGAAGGAGGCGCGACGGCGGGCTCGATTGGGTGCGGGAACCCCGCCGCCTGCGCGCGTGATTCCGGACAAGCGCAAGAAGCCGCCGAAGCATAAGAAGGACGTCGTAGGAATCGAAGTGCAGTAGCGGGTCGGATGCCGGGCTGAAAAGCCCGGCGCTACAAGTGCCTGGAGGTTCCCGCAAGCTGTGATGATCAACTCTTTCTTGGGTGGCAGCTGGGTGAAGTTTTAGGTTCGCACGGAACCTAGTTGCGGGAGCCTCAACCAGGTTTGTAGTCGGGGACGATATCGCTCGGCGCGAACAGTGGAATCGGCGGCTTTGTGCTGGTGGCGGCAAATCTTTTTGCGATTTCATCCAAATCTTTCTTCGAAAAACCGGTGACGCTGATGCTGATTTTGCCGTCGGGTTCGATCAGGAAAAGGCTGGGAACATTTGTTATGCGATAAAGATTCGAAACCGGATAGCAGTCGGCATCGGGAAGCGCAGGGAAGCTGAGATCGAATTCCTTGTAAAAATCTTTCGTGTCGCGCGCATCGTCCTGAGAAATTCCCCAGATCTGCGCTTTTCCTCCGCCGTATCTTTCGAAGATTCGCTCGATAAATGGAAACGTAAACTGGCAGACGGGACAGGAAATCTTGAAGAATGCCGCGAGGACAGGGCCTGTCTTGAGCGCATCGGATAATGAATGCGGCTTGCCGTCAACGTCGTTGAGAGTGAAATCCGGAGCGGCTGCGCCGGCTTCCAGCATTCCTCCCGTGTTTTTCTTGGACCAAAAGGCGCGCACGATTATTCGGCCACCAATCTAGATTTTAAGCCACACTGATTCGATGCTGCTCACAAGAACTCGGTGCGAATTTCTTGCGCAGCACCAGCTGGGGCGTAACAGCAGAAGCTCAAACGTGCCTTCGGCATCAATGAATATTGCGAGTCTTCTTCTGCACGTAATCCATGAGCAGATACTGGCCGAGGGTGTATGGCGTGGTGAAATAGGCTTTGCCGCGGCAGAGTTCGGTCACTTTCTGAACGAAGTGAACGAGGCTGTAATCGCTTGCCAGCATGAATGTGTTGATCAGAATTCCTGCGCGGCGGCATTTGGAAACTTCTTCGAGAGTTTGCGTTACGACGAGCGGATCGAGGCCGAAAGCATTCTTATAGATGCGCCCATCTTCAAGCGTGAGCGCGGAAGGCTTGCCGTCGGTGATCATGACGATTTGGCGCATATCGTTTTTCTGGCGATTCAAAATGCGCTGCGCCATACGCAAGCCCTCGCGCGTATTGGTGTAATAGGGTCCGACTTGAACGCGGGCGAGTTTGCCGAGCGGAATTTCTTCGGCGGAATCGTGAAAAAGGACGCAGTGCAGCGAATCGCCGGGATATTGAGTGCGGATTAAGTGGGCAAGCGCGAGCGCGACGCGCTTGGCGGGCGTGAATCGATCCTCGCCGTAAAGAATCATGCTGTGGCTGCAATCGAGCATCAGCACGGTGGCGCAGGAACTTTGATATTCGCACTGGTGAACCATCAGGTCGGAATAGTCAATTTCAATTGGAACTTTCGCGCCGTTGCGGCGGACAGCGCGAAAAAGAGTTTCGCCGATATCAAGGTTGAGCGTATCGCCGAATTCATAGGGCCGCGAAGCGCCGCCGGATTCGACGCCGGTGGCAAGATCGCGCGTGTCGTGGCGGCCAAAGCTCGATTTGCCGAGTGACGCCAGCAGATCCTTGAGCGTTTTGAATCCGAGAAAATCGATGGCTTTGTCGGTGATTTCAAAGCGAGCGTTGAGATTGGGCTGATCTTTGCCGATTTGACCGCCGGGCGTTTGCGAAGGCGGCGGAGTTACTTGCGGCGGTTGGCTGGAAATGAAGTTTTCCTGCTCGAGACGTTCGATCAAGCGATCAATCAATTCGCGAAGCTGTTGATTTTGCGAGAGGTCCGGATTTTCCATGAGCTGCTCCATCAATTCCGGAGGGAGCAGATCGCCTTCTTCGAGCGCGCGAAGAATCGCTTCGCGGAGCTGATCCATGGCGCGCTCGGACGACATGGACGAAGAATCCATTTCCCACATGCCGTATTGCGATTCGTATCCGCTGCCTAATAGGAAATCGGAAAGACGGTTCATCAGCTCCTGGAGATCCAGGTCGTCCGCGGCCTCGCCCGTGTATTTCGTGTAGCGGATGTATTTCATGAGTGTTTCGCGAATCTCCTAATTGAACTGGCGGCGCGGAGCGCGTCCGGGCGCTTGCGGCTCGCGAGGTTCCTGCGCGCGCCGTGCCTCGGCAAAGAAACCGCGCTCCTCGCTGCGACTGATGCGCTTGTGCGCCCAGAGGCCTTCGAGAACAAATTCGGCCGCAGCGGCGACAACCGGCTGTTCGGACTTCGAGCCGACGCCGAGCGGCGCGAGATTATCGAGAAGGCCGGGAATCTTTTTGAGCTGCGCGAAGTGATCGGATGAAGAAGCATTCAGGGCGACTTTGAGATCTCCGCCGAGCTCGAACCATTGGACGACCGGCTGGAGATTCACTTCAGAAAAATATCGCGTGAAGACTTTTCCGATCGCGGAACGGATCAGCTCGCGGGCGATATTGTCGGCGCCGCGAACTTCGCCTTCGTACTCGAGTTCGAATTTTCCGGTCATAGCAGGAATGGCGGAATAAGTGTCGGCTACGCGCGCCACGGCGAAAGATTCCTTATTGCGAACGGCGCGCTGCTCGGCGCTGCTGGCCACATTTTCGAGAGCGCTGATGGGGAGTCTCTGGCTGACGCCGCTGCGGCGATCCACGCGCTTATCTTCGCGCGCCAGAAACGCGATCTCTTCAATTACCTCGGCGACATAGTAGGGCACGACGACCTTGCCGCGGCCTTTACGATCAATCCAAGACTCCTGAGCGGTGATAGACATGCCCTCGCGAACTGTTGATGGATAGTGCGTTCGAATTTCCGAGCCGATGCGATCTTTCAGCGGCGTGATGATCTTTCCACGCGCCGTGTAGTCTTCGGGATTTGCAGTGAAGACGAGCAGGACGTCAAGCGGCATCCGGACCGGGTAGCCCTTAATCTGGACGTCCCCTTCCTGCATGATGTTGAAAAGGCCGACTTGGATTTTTCCGGCGAGGTCGGGCAATTCATTGATGGAGAAGATGCCGCGATTCGCTCGGGGAAGCAGCCCGTAATGAATGGTGAGTTCGTCGGAGAGATCGCGGCCGCCACGAGCGGCTTTGATGGGATCCACGTCGCCGATCATGTCGGCGATGGTCACATCGGGAGTAGCGAGTTTTTCGACATAGCGATGGTCGCGGTCGAGCCAAACGATGGGAGTCGCGTCGCCTTCGGTGCGGATACGTTCGCGGCAGGCGCCACAAATCGGATCGTAGGGATTATCGTGGATTTCGCAGCCTGCGATGGCGGGGATTTGATCATCGAGAAACGAGACGAGGCCGCGGAGGATACGCGTTTTCGCTTGGCCACGAAGGCCGAGCAAAATAAAGTGATGGCGCGAGAGGACGGCGTTCACGATTTGCGGAATTACGGTGTCTTCGTAGCCGTGAATTCCGGAAAATAGCGGCTCGCCGGATTCGAGACGCGCGAGGAGATTTTCGCGCAACTCCTGCTTCAAGGAACGGTGGCCAATTTTTTCTTCGGACCAGGCACTGCGGCGAAGTTCGCCAAGATTATTGGGACGAGAACTCATCGAAACCCCATTCGGACCGGGAACGGAAGGGACCGGTCGTTGCGCGCGGATACCTCTTCATTATAAATGATGCGGCGGCTCGCACATAGTTTGCACTCAATCGGGTAGTTTCCTAATTTGGCGGACACCACGCTCAAACGCTAGCGTGGCCGTTTCCGCCGGCTTTGCGGCGCATGCGGTAACGAACTTCGGCCTGTGGAATCAATTGATTGAGCATGGGAAGGAGACGCGCGAGGCGGTCGTTTTCATCGCGCGAGGCGAGAATAGTTTGCTTGTCCTCGACATCGAGAGGAAGGTCCTCGGCGATGGCGAAGGCAAGTGATTCGTTGTTTTCGCGATCAAATTCTTCGGGCTCGCTGCCAAAGAGAAGGATGTGGCAGCGGGCGTACACTTCGAGCAAGCCTTCGGGAATCGCCGCGCTCTTTGCGTCGGTTTCGTCTTCGAGCATGCGGACGTTGGCTTCGTAATACGGTTTTTCCTCGACGACACTTTCGATTTCAAACGGGCTGCGACCCTCGACTTTAATGTCCATCCGACCGTCGTCGAATTGACGAGTGATTTCGGTCACTTCGGCGGTGCAGCCGATTTTGGCGATGCCGCGCTCGCCAGCGAGGATGACTCCGAATCTCGATTCGGTGTCAATGCATTCGCGGATCATTTGTTTGTAGCGCGGCTCGAAAATGTGCAAAGGGAGAATGGCGTGAGGGAAGAGAACCAGCGGCAGGGGAAAGAGCGGGATGCGAATCAGAGTCATGGAAGCTGGTGCCTCACGTGCTTCGCGAAATTGAGATGCGAAGTCACGGTAGCGCGTCGAGGGCGGCCTGCATCTCGTCGCGCGCGTGCGTATCGCCGGATTGATCCGCTACGGATACGCCAGTGGTCAGAATTTGGCGGGCCTCGTCGTTCCTTCCGAGGCGCGCGAGTAACGCGCCGTAATGAAAATATCCGGCGACGTAGCCCGGATTTGCGGCGATTAGCCGCCTGAAATGTTCTTGCGCTGCGGCGTCGTCGCCCAGTTTGGCACACTCGAGTGCGAGGCCGTAGCGAGCGAAGGCGTCGTTTGGAGTTGCTTTTACGAATGCTTCGAGGCTCTCGCGGCGGGACTTGGTTGTTGGGGTCATTGAATGTAAAAGCGTATCATAGCGGATTCTTGGCGGCGAGAGTTGTGGCGGGGCGATTTATTTTTAGGGAGTTTGTCGCGTGCGTTGAAGGTGGGGTGTCGGCGCGAAAAAACGCCGGCAAGATGCCGGCGCTACGAGTGCACGCGCGAATTTGAAAGCTACGGCGATAGGAAGAGAAATGGCGACGAAAAGGTCGAAGGCACGAGCTAGATCGATGGCGGGCGGGAAGCCTGATGCGCTGGTGGGGAAGCCGGTGAGCGCATCGCGTTCGGAAATGACAGAAGTGGTGTTGCCGAACGATGCGAATCCGCTGGGCTACATTCTTGGCGGGCGCGTGATGCACCTCGTAGACATCGCCGGAGCGATCGCGGCGCACCGGCACTCGAATAGCCACGTGGTTACGGCGTCGATGGACTACGTGGATTTCCGGAATCCGATCAAGGTGGGTGAGTTGATCGTTTTGAAGTCGAGCGTGAACCGCGTGTTTCATACGTCGATGGAAGTCGGAGTGAAAGTGTTTTCGGAAAATGTGCTGACGGGCGAGCGCAAGCATACGAGCAGCGCTTACCTGACGTTTGTGGCGATCGATACCGAGCGGCACCCGCATGCGATTCCACCGTTGATTCTGAAGACGGCGGCGGAACGGCGGCGATATCGCGATGCGGAATCGCGGCGACGGATACGATTAGCGCACCGGTACGGGCGGCCGCGCGGAGAATTTTAGGTCGCAGTTGAAATTTGGGATTGTGCGGGTGTCGCGGACTTTTGACCAGATAGATATGCGTGCGCGGATTCGGCAGCCTGATTGCCTGCCTCGACGCAATTGCCCAGCGCGGGGCCTATCCAATAATTGCCGGTCAGGAAGAGGCCGTCCTGGCGGGCAAGTTCCTCATTAATATTTTCGAGAATGTGCGCGTGGCCGAGATTGTATTGCGGCAGGCCTTTTGCGTAGCGCGTGATTTGACTTGCTACGGGCGCACCGCTGATTTCAAGAATTCCACTGATTTCTTCTTCGACGATTGCGCTGATTTCATCGGGGTCCTCGTGAACAATTTCGGGATCTGTTGCGCCGCCGACGAAGCTTGTTAGTAAAACCGAATCCGATGGAGCACAGCCGGGAAACAGCGAAGAATTCCAGACGGTGCCGAGGGTGCGCAGGCGTTCTTTGCGGGGGATGAGAACGCCGAAGCCGATTAGCGAATTGGCGACTTGCTGGCGTTTGTAGCCGTGCGAGACGACGGCGACGGGGGCGTACGGGATGCCGAGCAGAGATTTTGCAAGGTGCGGCGAGAGATTTTCCAGGACGTGGCCGGAGATGTAGGCAGGTGTTGCGAGAATGACGGATTGAACTTTCATTTCCTCGCGCTGGCCAGCTCGTGTGAATCGAATTGCGAAACCCGAGCCCGCGGCGCTTCGCTCGATGGAATCGGTGCGGGCGTCGGGAACGAATGCGGAATCGAGGCTGCGAGTGAGCGCGTTCATTAGGGATCGCATGCCTTCGCGGAACGAGGATAAGGCGGGGCGCGGGCCCGGCGATCCCTTTCGCGAATTCATTGCTCCGCGGATGATGCTGCCGTGCTCACGCTCCCATTCATCGAGGGAAGGGAATGCGCTCTTCAGGCTGAGAAATTCTGGATCGCCGGCGTAGACACCGGAGACGAATGGAGCGACGAGATATTCGAGGATTTCATTGCCGAATTTGCGGCGAACGAAATCGGCGACGGATTCTTCCGGCGTTGGCGGCTTGGTGCGACGGAATCGCTCGGAGACGATCCGGTAGCGGGAACTTAGGCTGAGCAGCGAGCTTGTCAGTATGGCGGGCGGAGACATGGGGACTGCGTGCAGGCGCTTGTGTTTGTAAATGTAGCGTGGTGCGCGAGGATCGGCTTGCAGCAGGTCGGACTCGATATTGAGCGCGCGGATCATCTCGAGGATGGGCTTGGTGCAGAGGAAACTTTGCGGGCCGGTTTCGAAGCGAAAGCCGTCGCGCTCGATGGTGCCGACGAGGCCGCCGCCGCGCTCCTGCGATTCGAGTACGAGGACAGAGATGCCGAGTTGCCGAAGGCGATGAGCGCAGGAGAGGCCGGAGATTCCGGCTCCGATGATGGCGACTTGGATCGACGGCGGCACGATCGTCACGCTATCAGAGAGTCTTGGAGAATAGCGGGCGGCTATCCATTTGTTGTTCGCGCAGGTAGCGATCGAAAGCCATACCTGCATTGCGGATGAAGACGCGGCCGAGCGGAGTGACGCGGATTTCTTCGTCGTCGAGAGTAACGAGGCCGTCGGCGCGGAAATCTTCGAGCTGGGCGATTTCGGGCGCGAAATACTCGTCGAAGGAAATGCCGAATTGCTGCTCGATTTCGCGTTTGCGGATTACGGTGTGACAGAGAAGACGGCCGATTACTTCGCGGCGCCGGCGATCGTCCTCGGTCAGGCGATAGCCGCGCATGGTCGCGATGCCACGACGCGCTACAGCCGAAGCGTAGGCGGGGACTTCGCGATAATTTTGCGCGTAGGCGTCACCGAGGCCGCTTATGGCGCTCACGCCCATTCCGTAGAGATCGGCTCCAGCCTTCGTTGTGTAACCCTGAAAATTTCTGTGCAGCGTGCGATTGCGTTGCGCGACGGCAAGCTCATCGCCGGGGCGCGCGAAATGATCCATGCCGATATATTCATAGCCGCCGCCAATGAATTGCGCGAGGCCAGCGCGGAAGATGCGGAATTTCTCCATGCCTTGCGGAAGATAGGCGATGAACGAGCCTTGCTGCTTCTTCAGCCAGGGAACGTGCGCGTAGCTGAACATGGCGACGCGATCGGGTGCAAGAGTGAGAACTTGATCGATTGTCGCCGCAAAAGATTCCATAGTCTGATGCGGCAGGCCGTAAATCAAATCCACGTTGATGCTGTCGAAGCCTTGCGCACGGGCGTCGAGAATGAGGTCGCGCGTCATTTCGAAGGGCTGGATGCGGTGAATCGCTTGCTGGACCTGCGGATTGAAATCCTGAACGCCCATGCTGAGGCGGTTGAAACCGAGGCGGCGTAGCGTGGTGAGATGTTCGTGAGAGGTGACGCGGGGGTCCACTTCGATGCCGATTTCGGCGTCGGACGCGAACGTGAATCTATCGCGCGTGAAACTGAATAATTCTTCCATCTGCGCGGGGCTGAGATAGGTTGGCGTGCCGCCTCCCCAGTGAAATTGGACGATGGGGCGCGATTTGGAAACAAAGCGAGCGACGTGTTCGATTTCGTTTTTTAGCGTGACGAGATATGGGAGCGCGACGTCTTTGTCTTTTTGGATCGAGACGGTGCACGCGCAGAAGAGGCACAGGCTTTCGCAAAACGGGATGTGCATGTAGAGGGATACTGGCGTGGCGTTGGAATCGGCTGTGGCGAAGACTTTTTCGAGATCGTCGGGGCCGAAATCTTCTTTCCAGACGGGCGCGGTGGGATAGCTGGTGTAGCGCGGGCCGGGGCGATTGTATTTGGCGAGGAATTCTTCGGATACCTGGGAGATGGTGCGGGCGTCCAGCGGCTTTGGAGTTAATTCGGGCATTTTGGTTCGATTGTCTCGCTAAACTCTCCGGCCGGCCTCGGCGCGCGCGCCTTTTCTTGGATGCAATTTCGTTGTGCTTGCTTCGCTTGTATTCACTTTGGCGGTGCTCAATTGAAATTCCTGGCCGGCGCGAACAAATGCTTGCGCGATTTCTACCGGCGTGTTGGGCAAAATGCCGTGGCCGAGATTCAGTATATGTCCGCGACCGGCTGTTTGGGAGATTGCGTAGCAGGCGGCGTCCGCAGCGATGTCTTCGCGTGTGAGAAGAATGCGCGGATCAATATTTCCTTGGAGCGCGATGCGAGGGCCTGCGGTGCGACGGGCTTCGTCGAGAGGGATGCGCCAGTCCACGCTAAGAACGTCGGCGCCGGATTTCACGAGGGACGCGAAAAGATGCGCCGTGCCTTTGGAGTAGAGGATAACGGGCGCGCCGCTTTTGCGAACTTCTTCGATCACGCGCTGTGTGGCGGGAAGCGCGAAGGCTTCGTATTCGTCTCGGCTCAATTCGCCCGCCCAGGTGTCGAAGAGCTGGACTGCAGCGGCGCCGGCTTCGATTTGCGCGCGAAGATATGGGGCCGTGGCGCGAGCGATTTTATCGAGGAGTGCGCGCAGTAAATCGGGCGCGGTGTAGAGCATCTGCTTGATTTTGATTAGTTCGCCGCGAGTTTGGCCTTCGACCATGTAGCAGGCGAGTGTCCAGGGAGCGGCGGCGAAGCCGAGAACGGGAACGGTTGGCCCGGCGGTGCGGGAGATCGCGCTTATGGCGTCGCCGAGGAAGCGCGTCGTCTCGTTCGGGTCGAAGAGGCGTAGGCGGTCGATGTCGCTCGCGTTGTGCACCGGGTTGCCGAGGACAGGACCCGAATCAGGGACGTCGAGGGGCAGGCCCATCGCTTCAGCGACGATGAGGATGTCGGAGAAAACGATTATGGCGTCCACGCCGAGACGATCGAACGGCTGGAGCGAGACTTCGGCGGCAAGTTCTGGAGTTTTGCACACCTCGAGAAACGTATGTTTTTCGCGAAGGGCACGATATTCGGGCAGATAGCGGCCTGCCTGGCGCATGATCCAGACCGGCACACGCTCGACGGGCTCGCAGCGGCATGCGCGAAGGAAAAGCTGCCTCCGATTCTGAGTGCCAACATCCATGCGAATGCGGAGTCCTCCGCGGCTCACAGACAATGATAGCAGATGGCCAGTCGTGGCGCGCCGTGCCGGGGTGCCATTTGAGCACTGCTCGCGCGGGAGCAATGCGTGTTTCAGGGCTATAATAAATTGCTTGGGGAGTTTGATGCGTTGAATGGGATCCATATGAATTGTTGTGCACGCTGGCGTGCTGGCGAGGCGGGATGAATAACGCCTGGGGATATGCCAGCATCGCGATCTATGCTGCGAGTTTTTTCTGCTACGCGCGATTTCTGTACACCAATGACCGGCGGATTGGACGAGTGGCGACGTTGTGCCTCGCGTTGGGGATCGTTCTTCAGTACGCGGCGCTGATGGAACGATCGCGGTGGATTCATTCTGTGCCGTATGACGATCTGTATGGGTCAATGTCGCTTTTCGCGTGGCTTCTGGGAGTTACCTATCTGGGGCTTGAATTATTTCACCGGCAGCGATCCGTGGGCGCGTTCGTTACGCCAATATTGCTTGTGTGGATTAGTTTAGTGACCCTACTTGCGCCGCGAACCGCTCCGACACCCCCGCCGGCGCGCGGACCGCTATTCGCGTTGCATGTGACATTGAATACGCTGGCGTACGCGGCATTTGCGCTGTCTTTTGCACTCAGCTTAATTTATTTAATACAGAATCGTGTGCTGCGAGCGCGAAGGCCTGGGCTGGTCTTTTGGCGATTTCCCGCGCTTGATGTGCTGGAAAGAATGAGCCGGAGCAGCGTTTGGATAGGGCTAGCATCACTGGCGCTGGGAGTTTCGTTCGGATTTGTGTGGGAGCATCGCCTGGTGGGGCGATATTCCGCGGCGGATCCGAAGGTGATTGTCACGCTGGCGATTTTTGGGGCGTATGCCGTCTATCTGTGGCTGGCGGGCAGCGCGAAGTGGCGCGGGGCGCGCGCGGCTTACATTTGCGCGTTCAATTTTGTGGTGGTGCTATTCAGTTATACGGTCGTGAATTTTTATTTGACCGGATTTCACCGGTTTATGTGATGCCAACGGCTACCGCATCGGCGAACCTCTCGATGGGCCGTGTTCAGATCGCGCTCATCGGCTGCAATCATCGAACGGCGCCCCTGGAACTGCGCGAGCGAATCGTGTTCACGCCGGAACAGGCGTTGCGCGCATCGGATGAGTTGCGCCTCAGCGGCACGCTGGAAGAGGCTCTTGTGCTTTCCACGTGCAACCGCAGCGAACTGTATGGCGTTTCGCCGATTTCCAGCAACGACGTGCAAAGTGTGATGGAAAGGTTGCTGGCCGATTTTCACGGGCTTGCACCGGCTGAACTCGATGGGCGGGTTTATCGCGAAAATAATACTGAAGCGGTGCGGCATTTGTTCCGCGTCGCGTCAGGCCTAGATTCGATGCTTCTCGGCGAAGCTGAAATTCTGGGGCAAGTTCGCGAGGCTTATGGACGGGCGCTGGAACACGGATCAACCGGGCCGGTGCTGAACCGGCTGTTTCAAAGCGCGCTCGAAGTCGGCAAGCGAGTGCGGACAGAGACGGAAGTTGGGACGCGGCCAATGTCTGTGGCGTGGGCCGGCGTGAAATTGGCGGAGCAAGTGTTCGGCGATCTGGAAGGGCATGAAGCAGTGATTATCGGCGCCGGAGCGGTGGCTGAAAAAGTTGTGGAGCACTTGCGAGATCGCGGGATTGGCCGATTGGTGGTGGTGAACCGCTCGCGCGAGCGCTCCGAGGATTTGGCTCGCCGGATGGGCGGCGAATCGGCAGATTGGGCGACGCTCGAGACGGCGCTTGCGCCGGCCGACATTATCGTTACGTCCGTGAATGCTGAGGGTGCAATCACGAAAGCGATGCTCGAACGGGTGCACGAGGCACATGGCGGGCGGGCGCTCTTTGTTGTGGATTTGGGTGTGCCGCGGAATGTGGAGCCCGCGGCAGCCAGCCTTTATAACCTATATCTCTACAACATTGATGATCTGGGCGAAATTGTGGAGCAGAACCGCAAAGCGCGCGAAGCGGAAGTGCCGCGCGCGGAATCGCTCATCACCGAGCACATCTCGAAATTTGAAGCCTGGTGCAGCAGTGTTGAAGCGCTCTCGATGACGGGAAAATTGCGCGACCGGCTGCTGAAGGAGCGAACGGCGCTTCTCGACGAGCGAGCTGAGGAACTTTCGAGCCTGCCGGCGGAGGAGCGCGAGCGGATTCTGGCGCTAACGGCGGAGCTGATCGAACGCGTAGTGCAGACGCCGAACGAGCGGTTGCGTCGAACACGGGAATTGCGACAGCGGCTGGCGGGGATTGAAGCGTTGCGCGATCTTTTCGGACTCGACAGCGAGGATAAGTGAAAGTGCTGCGTATCGGAACGCGCGGAAGCGCGCTCGCGCTGTGGCAGGCGAACTTCATTCGCGATCGATTCGCGGAGCGGCAGCGAGTAATGACTGAAATCATCGTGATCAAGACTTCGGGCGACAAGTTTCAGGAATCGGCGATCGGGCAGATGGGATTGAAAGGCGTGTTCATCAAGGAGCTGGAGGACGCGCTTCTCGACGGGCGCGTGGATTTGGCGGTGCATAGCATGAAGGATGTGCCGACGGAATTGCCGAGCGGCCTTCAGATCAGCGCAATTGCTAAACGGGATGACGCCCGGGATTGCATCGTCGCGCGAGGCGGCGAAAAGCTGGACGATTTGAAATCGGGGGCGCGCGTTGGGACGAGCAGCCTGAGGCGACAATCGCAATTGCGGCATTATCGCAATGATCTCGACGTGAGGGACTTGCGCGGGAATGTGGATACGAGAATTCGAAAGCTCGATGCCGGCGATTTCGACGCGATCGTGCTCGCGAAGGCTGGGCTCGATCGGTTGGGGCTCGGAGGGCGTGCGAGCGAAGTGCTCGATCCGAAAGTGATGCTGCCTGCAGTCGGCCAGGGCGCGCTGGGAATTGAGACGCGCGCTGATGATGTAGAGACGATTGGAATCGTGCGGGACTTTGACGACGAAGAAGCACGGCCGTGCATTACAGCCGAACGCGCGTTGCTGGCTGAACTGCAAGGCGGCTGCCAAGTGCCGCTTGGCGCTTGGGCGCATATTGATGCCGGCGAATTACATATTGTTGCCGCCGTGCTGAGTATGGATGGAGTTGAATGCGTGCGCGGGGATGCGTGCGGCGCGATTTCGCCGGCTGAGACGATCGGAAGGGAATTGGGGCGGCGGCTGCTCAATTCCGGCGCGGACAGAATTTTGCAGATCGCGGGACGCGTGACAGGCGGAGCGGCATCGTGAGTGGAGAACACAAGCCGCTTTCCGGGAAGAGCGTTGTGGTGACGCGCGCTGCGGAGCAAGCTCGGGAGCTGATTGCGCGGCTCGAAAGTTTTGGCGCGGAAGTTCTGCTGTTGCCCACGGTGAGCTTCGCCGATCCGGAGGATACCGTAATTCTCGATGCGACTTTGAGGTCGCTCGAGCGGATTGACTGGATATTGTTCACGAGCGAGAACGCGGTGAAGTATTTTGCGCGGCGCGCTCGGTCACTGGGAATTGTGCTTGGCGAACGGCGCGGAGGAACGAAGGTCGGAGCCGTTGGTCCAATGACAGCTGCAGCCGCGGCAGCGGAAGGGCTTGCGGTAGACTACGTCGCGAAACGTCACAACGCAGAAGCGCTGGCGCAAGAACTGCGCGGCGAATTGGCGGGGAAACGGGTCTTGCTGCCACACAGCGATTTGGCGAAAGATGATTTGGCGCGATTGCTCGGCGAATGCGCGGGGCAGGTGATTGAAGTTGTCGCGTACCGCACGATCGCCCCGGGAAGTGAAACGGCGGTCCCGACGGGAAGAATTCGCGGAACGGAAGATTCGGTCGATCCCGCCGCCGCGGCACTTCGCAGAATTCGCAGCGGCAATGTGGATGCGATTTCGTTTGCGAGTCCTTCGGCATTTAGAAATTTTGCGGAATTGGTCGGAACGGATGTGATGCGTGCGCTTTCCGAATCAGCGAAGTTTGCGGCCATCGGGCCAACCACGGCGCGCGCAATTCGCGAAGACGGCTGGAACGTGGCGATTGAGTCATCTGAATCCACGTCTGACGGGCTCGGAGACGCTGTGGCTGCGTACTTTGAAAAAGAAGCTTCGGGAGTGAAGTCTTGATGAGTTTTCCGGTGCAGCGGCCGCGCAGATTGCGGCGGAACGAGGGCTTGCGCGCCTTGGTGCAGGAGACTCGGCTCAGTACGCAAGGGCTGATTTATCCGATGTTTGTTTGTCCCGGGTCGAGTGTTCGGACGGAAGTGAGTTCGATGCCGGGGATTTTTCAACAATCCGTGGACAAGTTTGTTGAAGAATGCCGCGAGGTGGAACAACTCGGAATTCCCGGGATTATTTTGTTTGGTTTGCCGGAAAAGAAGGACGAGACGGGGTCAGAATCGTCGGCGGTCGACGGTCCCGTACAGCGTGCGATTGAAGCGGTCCGCAAGACCAAGCTGGATTTGATGGTAATGACGGATATTTGCCTGTGTGAATACACGAGCCACGGACATTGCGGAGTTGTGAAGGATGGCGAGGTACTGAACGATCCGACGCTCGAGATTCTGGCCGATGAGGCGCTATCGCATGCGCGCGCCGGAGCGGACATCGTGGCGCCGTCGGACATGATGGATGGGCGCGTGGGCGCGATTCGGCGAAAGCTCGATGAGAATGGGTTCGCGGATATCGCCATTCTTTCCTACGCCGCGAAATATTGCTCGGCATTTTACGGGCCGTTCCGCGAGGCCGCACAATCGGCTGCGCAATTTGGCGATCGCAGCAGCTATCAGATGGATCCCGCGAATGCGCGTGAAGCATTGCGTGAGGTCGCACTCGATCTCGAGGAGGGCGCAGACATGATCATGGTGAAACCTGCGCTTCCCTACCTCGATGTCGTCCAGCGGGTTCGCGATGCGTTTGATGTTCCGGTGGCTGCGTATAACGTGAGCGGCGAGTATTCGATGGTGAAGGCGGCGGCGCGAAATGGATGGATAGATGAGAAGCGCGTCGTGCTCGAAATTTTGACTGGCATTCAACGCGCGGGCGCCGGGATTATTCTCACTTACCATGCTAAAGATGCGGCGCGGTGGTTGAAGGCTTGTTGAGGAGCGGCGTAGGGATGGCATCGAAATCGAGACCGCGTTCCGCAGAGATTTTTCGCCGAAGCGAGAAAATTCTTGTCGGCGGCGTGGATAGCCCAGTGCGAGCGTTTCGCGCTGTTGGCGGGAGCCCTCTGGTCATCGAGCGAGCAGAAGGCGCGCGGCTTTTCGACGCGGACGGCAACGAGTACCTCGATTATGTGTGTTCGTGGGGCGCGATGATCCTGGGGCATGCGCATCCTTCCGTTACGAAGGCGATCCGGGAGCAGGCTGCTTACGGCACAAGCTATGGAATGACGTCGCCGCTCGAGAGCGAACTTGCTGAGCAGATCGCCAGCGCGGTGCCGTCAATCGAGATGATGCGCTTTGTCAGCTCGGGCACAGAGGCGACGATGTCCGCGATTCGCCTGGCGCGCGGATTTACGAAGCGCGACCTGATCGTGAAATTCGAGGGTTGCTACCACGGACATTCGGACAGCTTTCTTTCTGAGGCGGGGTCAGGGTTGGCGACGCTTGGGATTTCGGCGAGCCCGGGAGTGCCCGAGGCTTTCGCGAAATTGACGATCAACGTGCCTTATAACAAACTCGGTGCTATCGAGAAAGTATTCGAGTTGCACAAACGCGGGATCGCGGCTGTGATCGTCGAACCGGTCGCGGCAAATATGGGAGTAGTGCCGCCGGAGCCAGGATTTCTCGAAGGGTTGCGCGAGGTGACACTGCGAGAAGGCGCGCTTCTGATTTTCGACGAAGTGATCAGCGGATTCCGAACGGCTCTCGGCGGCGCGCAAAGCATTTACAAAATTCAGCCTGATTTGACGACGCTGGGGAAAATCATCGGCGGCGGTCTGCCGGTGGCGGCTTACGGAGGGCGGCGGGAGATCATGCAAATGGTGGCGCCGATTGGACCTGTCTATCAGGCTGGGACTCTATCGGGGAATCCGCTGGCGATGCGCGCGGGATTAGCGACGTTGCCGCATTTGTGGGTGCCAAGATTTTATGATGAGCTGAACAGCAAGGCCGCCCGACTCGCCGATGGTGTTGCGGGAGCGATCCGTGATGTGGGCGTGCCGGCTCACGTGAATGCGGTCGGGTCGCTGGTGACGCTATTTTTCTGCGAAGGGCCTGTACGAAACTACGATGACGCGAAGCAGTCCGATACGACGAGATTCGCTGCGTTCTTTACGGCGATGCTCGATCGCGGAATATTTATAGCGCCGTCGCAGTATGAGGCGCTGTTCGTCTCTGCAGCGCATACTGACGCGGACATCGAGAGAACAATTTCTGCGAGTCGCGAAAGCCTGCGAACACTTCTGGCGGCCGCGCCAGCCGACTAACCGCTGGCTTTTGAATACAGCCAATTTTCGTCCTACCTACAGTCTTCGCTTGATGTGAAACACTTTTCCTCAACTGCTGTGCAAACCAATGCAAACTGAGCTATGCACCGTCCGGAAATTCAAGTAACTGCCATGCCGTCAATAACATAAGAAAGTACCACTCTCCTGCGGCTTATGGCCTCTCTCTTGCGTTGTCATCATTGCCCAGATAACCCATCGAGTGGAGAAATGATGGTAATAGCCACCCTAGTTTTGTTGTTTCAGGCGCCCGCGGTACCCGCAAGAATCGACGACGCTGTCAAGAATCCGCCCGCAGTCACTTACTACGCCGCGAGCCTGGAAGATGGACGAACTTCAATCATCGCATTTCACCCGGCCCTGAGTCTGGCCAGCGCTGCTGCTCCTTCTCGATTTGATGAGGACGGAATTCGGTTGCTGGATGTCAACGACGACGGAAGCAAAGCGAAACCTGCGAGCGCGGAGCCCGTATTTCCGGACATGACCTCCAAAGTCTTGTCAGCAGTTCACATTCCTCCTCAATTTGAAAAGTTGCCGCCGCTGCCCGAGTACAGATCTCCAGTTCTACGTCAGGGACATAGATGGCTGGCGCTTGCAATTGCGCAATCAAGTGCGGCGACTTTCGACGCATGGACCACGAACCGGGCCATCGCGCAGGGGCATTCGGAATTGAATCCATTACTGCGCCCTGTGGCCGGCTCCCCGGCGATTTATGCGGCGATTCAGGCGACGCCGATACTTTTTGATTTCATTGGCCACAAGATGCAACACAGCGAAAATGGCACGATGCGGCGGATGTGGTGGGTGCCTCAGGTGTTGGGGACGGTAACGTCGCTTGGCGCAGGTATCCGCAATCTTTCGGTTAGTCACTAATAGCGGTAAAGGATCGAGGCGACTCTTATGTTGTATGAACGCACAGACGTCGGCGCATTGAGCAAATTTTGGCAACACATCGAGCAGTGCAACGAGTGCTCTCCTGAGGGCGCTTGTGCGGAATGCAAGAAGCTGCTGGAAGCCGTGCGAATTGCGACAAACGCCGACGCGAGCTCGAGTCCGGACTTCTTCTTTACGCGTTCGAATAGCGGCCCGGGCGGCGAGGGGATGCGCAAACTTTCGGATGCGGAGTTGATGCGTGCGTTCGAAGGAATTTCGGCGACGAACGGCGGCGATTCACGGCGCGCGGCAATCCTGGCGGAGATCAACCGCCGCGCGCTTTCCACTCTTCTGAACTAAACATCAAATCCCACCAATTCAGCGGCGCGCCGCGAAGATATTCCGGCGAGCCGCTTCTCCACCCAATCTGCGCCTTTTTTCGAGGCTGCGACTCCTCCAGCCGCAAGCGATTCCGGTCCTTCTGAATCCGTGTTGGCAAAGAAAACGCGATCTAGCGGCTTTCGTGCTGCGGGAATGGTCTTGGTGAAATTGCCGGGTGTGGCTACGAACATGGGATGGCCGCGGCGGAACATATGAATTTCGATCGGGTCCACGTTGAACTCGGGTAAAAGCTTTTTGAAATCGGTTAAGACATTGGAGGCGATTTTCTGGCAGCCTTCGATGGTCAAAAGTTTCTTGCGGTCTTTTTCTTGCATGGGCGTGTAGAAGGTGAGGATGTTGTATTTTTGTTTGTAGCCGGGCTGATTGCGAATGGTCCAATCTGCGACGATGAAATCGGTGAAGGCGTTTCCGGGGCACCAGGTGTCGTAGCCGCGATTGTAGACGGGTTTGTCGAAAATCATGTTGATCACGGGATAGGGCGCGTAGCGGATGGATTGCATGGCGTCAATTTGATCGTCGGGTATGCCGGAGACGATGCGCGAAGCGATGATTTTGGGAGTAGCCATGATCACTACTTTCGCGTTGACGGTCTGCAGTTGGCCGCCGAGTGCGTAGGTGACGTTGACGGAATCCTTCTGCGGATCAACGGAGATCGTGGCCGCGCCGGTGAACATGCGATCGGAGAACTTTGCCAGGAGAACTTCAGATAGCTTCCGCGTGATGGCGCCATTGCCGCCGGGCAGCGTGATCCGAGTGTCTTCGGGCTTCTCACTCGCGATTTCGATGAAATCTTCGAGCGCGACGTATACGGAAGTATCCTTGGCATTCGCGCCCCAATTGGACCGGCCGTAGGCATCCCACCACTCGTTAAGCTCCGGCGGATAATCCTGCAAGTATTTCGAAAGAGACTCGCTGTCGAGGCGCTCGAGATCCTTGGTGGCACCGAGCTTTAACATTTCCGCCCGGAATTTCTTGAAGGCGTCGCGGACGGATTGTGCGTAGGGAAGCTCGTCGAGACCACCGCGCCAGGTGTCGGCCACCCATTTGCCGTTGATGATCGTAGGATCGGGACTGTTGACGGGAAGTTGCTCGAGGCCAATTTCCTTCGCAAGGACAGCGCTATCCGACGCCACAAAATCGTACGCGGATGCAGTGGCGTATCCCTGGCCCTGAAAATCCTCTCGGTAAGCGTTGCCGCCCCAGTGTTCTTCTTTTTCGAGCAATAGAAAATCCTTTGAGCGTAGGAAATATGCGGCGCTCAAGCCGCTGATGCCGCCGCCGATGATGACAACGTCATGCGTCTTTGATACCGGCGGATGCGCGAAGGTCTTGCCGTCGCGAATCTGATGGCAGATTTCGAAGCGCTCCCCATCAACCTGCGGTTCGGTATCGCCCGGGGATGCCAGTAATGACAAATCGATCGGGCAGCCAGCGGCAATCGAGCCCGCAACCACAAATTTTATAAAGTCCCTGCGGGTGGGTGTCATGCGCGATCTCCTTGGATGGCCGTGGGAAGAGTTGCTGCGCTTTCGGCGATGTTTGCGCTATGGGCTCTGAGCCGATACCACACGAGAATCAGAATGATTGAAAAGAGAAGGATGATGGTCGAAATGGCGTTGATTTCCGGTGTAATACCGCGCCGCAATCGCGACCAAATTTCTAGAGGCAGCGTGTTATTTCGGCCGATGAGGAAGAAGCTGACGGCGATTTCATCGAGCGAGAGAGTGAAGGTCAGTAATGCGGCGGCGATAATCGAGACGCGTAGGTTCGGCAGCGTGATGCGCCAAAACGTCGTTAATTGATTGGCGCCCAGGTCGAGCGAAGCTTCTTCGTGAACACGGTCGACCTTTTGCAGGCCCGCGAAAATCTCCGTGGTGGCGACGGAAATTAGGGCGGTGCCGTGGCCGAGTGTGATGGTGACTAAGCTCAGCTTCATTCCCGCGGCGACGAAAAGCATGAGCAGGGAAAGGCCAGTGATGATGCCGGGCAGGATCAGCGGGAGCAAAACCACGCGGCGAAAGAGCGCTTTACCCGGAAAATTCACGCGGTCGAGAGCGAGCGCCGCCATCAAGCCGAGCAGGATGGAGATCGCGACTGCCACCAGCGCGACGATGAAGCTATTTAGAAGCGTGCTCCAGATTGCGTCGTCCTGAAACAGCATGCGATACCACGAGAGCGTCAAATTGCGAGGAGGAAAGCCACCAACGCCACCAGCATTGAACGAATACACGGCGAGCACGACGATCGGCAGGTAGAGAAACGCGTACACCAGCGCAGCATATGCGCTGAGCAAGCGCGAGCCTGAAACCGCAATGTTTCGTGAGCTCATGAGAAACTCAACTTTTTCTCAACGCGCTCGACGAGGAAAAGCAATGTGACGACGAGAACCAGCATGCCGAACGAAATCGCGGCACCGAGCGGCCAGTTGTAGGCCGCGCCGAACAGGCTGACCACGATGTTCGAGATCATGATTCCACTCGGGCCGCCGACGAGCAGCGGCGCAAGGAAATCACCGAGTGTAAGAACGAAGGCAAACGTCGCTCCGGCAAGAACGCCGGGAAGCGAGAGCGGAAAAACCACGCGGCAAAAGGTCCGGAACGGAGACGCGCCCAGATCCTGCGAAGCTTCCACTAGGTTTCGTGGCACGTGCTCGAGCGAGGCGTAAATCGGGAGGAACGTAAACGGTGTATAGATGTGCGTCAGCGTGAGAATGACGGCGAATGGGCTGTAAAGGAAAAATTCAACCGGATGCGAAGTGATGCGCAGATACTCCAAGAATCCATTGAGGACACCATCGCTGCCGAGAATCGTCTTCCAAGCGTAACCGCGGACGAGATAACTGACCCAGAGCGGAATGATGACTAGCTGATAGAATAAATCTTTTCGGCGCGTCGCGCAGAACGAAAGGAAGTAGGCGAGGGGATAGCCGAGCAAAAGCGCGAGGATGGTGACGGCTCCGGCGATGCGCATCGATCGGAAGAGCACTTGAAGATAGACGGGATTTCGAACGAGCTCACGATAATTGTCGAATGTCCAGGCGTGGACGATGATTTGAAGGGGAGAAACCTGCCAGAAGCTGCAGCAAAAAAGAATCGCGTAGGGAATTAAGAGGAAGATGGTCACCCAAAGAAGCGGGGGAATGGCGACGGTCGCTTTGTAGGAGCGGGTGTACATGGCTAGTTTGGCTCGGACTCTCGGACGCTGACTGCATCGGCGGGAGCGAATTCGAATTCGGCATCGCCTTGCAGACTCCCGTGACTCGGGATGCGCACGCGGAGCGAGCTTTCATCGGAAAGCGCTATTTCGAGCAGATCGGTGGCACCGCCGAAAGTTTGCGTTCTGATTCGCGCACGAAAACGAACGGGGCCGCCATCGGTCGTGCGAACGCCAGGAGCGAATTGCCCGAGGAGGCGAATACATTCGGGCCGGAGAGAAAAAGTCGCCGGGCCGGATGCGGATGATGTGTCCGCGATGCGCCAGGAAATTCCGCTCGCCGTCGCTACGCCGCCGCTCACTTGTCCGCGAAGTAAATTGGTTTGGCCGATGAACTTGGCGGTGTAAGCGGTCGCGGGCCGGACGTATATTTCGCGCGGGCTGGCGACCTGTTCGAGAATGCCGGCGCGAAGGAGCGCGATCCGATCTGAAAGCGCCATGGCTTCTTCCTGGTCGTGCGTGACGAAGATGAAAGTGATGCCGACTTCTCGCTGCAGCGATTTCAGTTCGATTTGCATTTGCCGCCGAAGATTGGCATCGAGAGCGGAGAGCGGCTCATCGAGTAAGAGGACTTGGGGGCGGTTCACGAGAGCGCGGGCGAGCGCGACGCGCTGTTGCTGCCCGCCGCTAAGCCGCGAGGGCGCCGAATGGGCGAATTCGTTCATCTTTACCATTGCGAGCGCTTGTTCAACGCGCGAGGGAATTTCTGCTTTTGTAACGTGCTGAACTCGCAGGCCATAGGCGATATTTTCGAAAACGGATAGGTGCGGAAACAATGCGTAACTCTGGAACACCGTATTCACGTGGCGGCGATGCGGCGGAAGCGTGTCGAGCCTTTCGTCCGCCATCCAAATCTCGCCGCTATCGGGCTGTTCGAATCCCGCAATCAGGCGCAACAAGGTAGTTTTGCCGGAGCCGCTTTCGCCGAGGATCGTCAGAAATTCGCCAGAAGCGACTTCGAGCGAGATGCCGCGCAGAACCTGCCTGTTTTGAAATTGCTTAGCGACATTTCTAATGGAGAGAAGCGAGTTCACTGCGCCGCCTTGACTTCATTCCAGATCTCGTTGTACTTGGCTCGGCGCGGGACCTGCTGCCAGAAATAAATTCGCGCCATGTAATTGTCCGCATCGTCCAGATGGAGATTTTTCTTTTGCGCATCGGCCATGAATGCCGCGGCGCCGGGATTAGCGGGATCGTAACCAGTAACATCCGCAACTTTCTTTTGCGTTTGGCCTTCGATCATGTACTCGAGAAATTGCGTCGCGAGTTCTTTGTGGTCACTGGCAGCAGTGATCATCAGGTGATCAATCCAGCCGGTAGTGTTTTCCTTGGGAATTGTCTCGCCGATTGGGAAATTCGCGGCGCGCAGCTGATTGGTCATGAGCGGCCAGCCCATAGCGGCGACGATTTCGTGATTTTCAAACAGGTTTGTCAATTCGCCTCCAGTCGCCCAAATCTTGCGGATGTTGGGTTTCAGCTCGAGGAGTTTTTTCTTTACGTTCTCCAGTTCTTCGTCGGAGAGGTTGTAGAGATGGTTTGGGTCGGGCTTGTCGTAGCCAAGAATTTGAGCGGCCATATAGAGCGTTGAAAGCTCATCCCAGACTGAAATCTTCCCTTTGTATTTCGGATCCCAGAGTACGGCCCAGCTATCGGGAGCTTGCGGAAAGACCGTCGTGTCGTATAGCAGGGGATTCGGTCCCCATGTGAAGGGGACGCCGTAGACGTTGCCGTTGGCGCGGACTAGCGGAAGCAAGCGCAGTCGTGACGACAGTTGCTCATACGACGGAATTTTCGAAAGATCGATCGGAGCCGCCAGGCCGGATGACGCGATCATCGTGGCCACGTCGCTTGACGGAGAAATCACGTCGTAATTGCTGGCGCTGCCGCCGCGAAGCTTGGCGACGAGCTCGTCGCTCGATCCCATGTAGGATGCGTTGATCTTGCAATTGTGCGCGGTTTCGAAATCATGCACGTAAGAGGGATCCGCGTAACCCTCCCATACCAGAAGGCTCAGCGATGGAGACTCTTTTTTGCACGCTGAAAGCACCAAAAGAAACGCGAGCGCTGCTGCGACCAGAGCGGCTCGACGTTTCCATGGCGTCCGAACGCTGATTTTCATCGCCACTCCTTCATTCAAAATGTCGGCGGCGTATTGATCCACAGCACGGAGACTTCTCGTTTGCCGCGATTCGTCCAGCGATGGCGCATGTTGCTTGGGAAATAGAAGCTGTCACCGGCGCTCAAAATCGTAGGGTCGCCGCCTTCGAGTGCGATCTCCAGGCTGCCGCGAAGCACGAAAAGGAACTCCTCGCCTTCGTGGGCGTAGGAATCTCCGCTGCCGGCGCCAGGCGCGATGCGGAACAGGTGAGGTTCCATGACGACATCGCCCCAGGCCAGCAATTCCATTCGCACTCCAGGACCAGCTTCGAGAATTTTGCGTTCGTTGGGACGCACACGACTCGGACTCGCCGCGGCCGCGTCAAAGAGCGACAAAATGTTGACGCGATAAAAATTCGCGAGGCGGAGAAGGGTAGCGACGGATGCGCTCATGTGGCCGCGCTCGAGCGCGCTCAGGAAGCCGACCGAAACCGAAGCGGTTTTCGCGACGTGGGAAAGCGAATAGCCTGTTTTGAGACGCAAGCGGCGAAGAACTGGGCCAACTGTACTTGGTTTATTAGGTGCGCGATTCGCTAGCAGGCCTTCCGATCGGAGCGTGTGAACGATTGCGGGAGCGTTCATTCCACGCGCACGACGCAGAAACTGAGCGCGCTTCAACAAGCGAACATCGCCCGAGCTGAACAGGCGATAACGGCTGTTAGTGCGAGCGGGCGAGATAAGGCCGACCGACTCCCAAGTACGCAAAACGGATGGCGAAACGCCTACAAGGCGCGCGACGTCGCTGATGCGGAGATATGCATGCGTCCGATTCATTTTTTTCGAGTGACGAGCCGTCCCAGCAAGGCGAAATTCCTTGACAACCTGCAACCCTTCCACTAAGGTTCGCGGATTATAGTAAGGTTTTTTCGCGCCGTGCAATTAAAATCTCGGGGAACAAATTAATTCCTGCGAGTGGGGATGAGTCTCAAAGGAGCGCAAATGAGGACAAGAGCGGGCGCGGGGGTGTGCGTTCTTGCGTATTTGGCGGTGCTTCTTCTTTCCAATGCCGCGTGGGGACAGACCACCGGATCGATACGCGGAACGGTGAAGGATCCGTCGGGAGCAGTCGTACCAGCCGCGCAGGTGATTGCTACGCTCCCCGGTACAGACACGACGCGCACTGTCGACGCGGATAAGGACGGCGCGTTCGAAATCGTCGAACTGCCGGTAGGACATTACCAGGTCGCGATAGACGCGGCCGGCTTTAAAAAATTCCTCGAGAAGGACGTCGCGGTTGATATCGGCCACGTGGCGCTTGTCAACGCGACGCTGCAGGTTGGCGGCGCGACCGAAACGGTAACGGTCGAGGCCAACGCCGTGCAGGTGGAGACCACCAGCACCCAGATCGGCGCGGTGATGAACGACCAATCGATCCGCGAACTTCCGCTCAGCACACGCAACGCTTATCAGTTGCTTCAGTTGCAGCCGGGCGTGCAATCTCAACTTGGATCAGATCTTTTCTACGGCAGTAACAATCCGGGCGTGGTTTCAGTTAACGGCGGCCGCGGGCGATCGAACAATTACATGGTCAATGGCGGCGACGCGAACGACATCTTTGTGAACGCTCCGGGAATTCAACCGTCGCCGGATGCCATTGAGGAATTTCGAGTCATTACCAACACTTTCGACGCCGAATTTGGCCGGAATTCCGGTTCGATCGTGAACGTGGTAACGAAGTCAGGCACCAACGAAGTGCACGGGGACATTTACGAATTCCTGCGAAATAATGCCCTCAATGACCGCGGTTATTTCGACCCAACTGTTGCGGATTACCACCAGAATCAATTTGGCGGAACGCTTGGCGCACCGATCAAGAAAGACAAGTCTTTCATCTTCGGCTCTTACGAAGGGAATCGGCGTATTCAGGGTAGTTCGTCCGGAACAGTGATCCTACCGTCCGCAAACGAGGCTGCCGGCAACTTCGCGGAAGACGGCCCGACGTTTGCCGGAACACTCGTGGATCAGCCGTTCGCAACGCAACTCGCGAGCCGCGCGACTGGATCCAGCGGCCAAACTTGCCAACAAGCTGTTACTGCCGAAGGCGGCGCTACTATCGCCCCTGGGACGCCATTCTCCAGCATTTTTCCAAATAACTTAGTACCCACACAGTGCTTCGATCCTACTGCGCTCGCGCTATACAATAAATACGTCGCGCCGTTTGGTACCGGCACATTTAGCGCCGTCCCGAACGAAGCGGAATACGAAAATCAAGCCACAGCCCGGTTTGACCAGAAACTCAGCGCAACCCAACAACTCTCCATCTACTATTACTTTAACAACGACAGCGACACCGTTCCGTTTTCGACTTTCCAAGAGGCCGGCGCAAACCTTCCAGGATTCCCCGCTTTAACTACGACTCGCAGCCAGCAGTGGAATGCCTCCCACACTTGGACAATTGGGGCAAGCGCCGTAAATGAAATTCGATTTAATTATTTTCGCGAAGGCCAAGCCAACCTGGACCATCCGCTCAACACCGTTGCCAGCATCCACGACGTTTGCGGATCGGCCGTTCCTGCAGCGAATTGCTTTACAGATCCGGCCAATCCCTCTTTGGGTATCACGACGAACCTGCCCGGGCACGTGGGCGTGCCCTTTGTCAGCGTAGACGGCGGGTTTGTGATCGGCAACAACACCGAAGGCGAATTGCCTCAGACGGGTAATTCATTTCAGTGGAGCGACACATACACTAAAACTTACGCCAACCACACACTCAAATTTGGCGGCGATTTCCGCAAGGCTTACTTTAATCAATTCCTCTACTACAACGTCAACGGCGATTTCTCGTTCATTAGCGATTCGGCTCTTTGCCCTCCCGGCGTCACTGCTGGCTGCGATCCTGTGATCACCAACGATCTTGGTTACTCAGATGGATACCCAGATTACTTCCTTGGAGCACCAAACTCGTATTCGCAGGGCGCGGCCCAGGGCGAAACGCTCCGCAACACCGCCTTCTATCTATTTATGCAGGATAGCTGGAAGATCAAGCCGAGCTTTACTCTCAATTATGGATTGCGCTGGGAGTTGAACACTCCGTATTACGACACCGGCAATCGTCTGCAGACTTTCCATCCCGGACAGGTTACGACGCAATATCCTTGCTATATCTACACAGCAGGCTCGGAAGCTGCCGGGCTGTCTCCCGGGGATTGCGGCCAGAACAGCGCGCAGAACTCCGTCTTCCCGCTTGGGCTGGTGTTCCCCGGTGATAAGGGCGTTCCGCGCGGATTGACATCCACATATTACAAGGCGTTTGCTCCGCGAATCGGAATGGCGTGGTCACCTTCCATGACGGATGGATTTCTTGGGAAACTATTCGGCGGTGCTGGAAAATCTAGTATCCGCGCGGGATTCGGTGTTTTCTACAATCCGATGGAACAACTCGTTCTCGAACAATTCAGCGCCGAACCGCCATTCGGAGGAAGTTCATTCACCAGCAATCCGAACTTCAATTTGCCGTTCTTGCCTCAATCGAGCGATCCAAGCGTGGGTCCGGTCACTCCCAATCCCTTCTCGGGAGTCATCAATCAGACTCCAAAGACGCCATGTCCTGCGGCAGGGGGGCCCGCAGGTTGCGTGGATTGGGCGTCGTTCAGACCGATTCTTCTTTTTGGTGAATTTACTCCGAACCTCCGCACGCAATATGCCGAACAGTACAACCTCACGATCGAGCGGCAAGTGAGTAAAGATATGGTCTTCCGCATCGCGTACGTTGGGACGCAGGCTCACCGCCTGCTTGCGTCGCACGATCTGAATTATGGTAATCCGGAAACCTGCCTGCAATTGAATAACATCCTCGGGTCGGGCACGTGCGGTCCATTCAGCGCGGATAGTCCGTTCTTTATTCCAGGGGGGACCGTGATTCCCCCATATACGCCGCCCCCCGGCGTTTCCGTCGTAACAGGTTGCACAGGTCTGTACCTGCCCTATAACCCCGGCACGGGAGGAAATTGCCTGCCGGCGAATTCGGTGGTCGGTGGCCCGGGCGTGACGCTAGTCGGACTGCGTCAATATTCGTCGCCTAACTGCCAGCCGCTTACGAGTACGGGATGTCCGCCGGACGGCGTACCGGTGTTCAGCAACATCTTCCAAGAAGACACTATGGCCAATTCGAATTACAACGGCCTGCAATTGTCTCTTGATAGGAACTATTCACACGGTTTGAGCTTCGAGGCGTCCTACACGTTCAGTAAAGCGATTGACCAAGGCGCGTCATTCGAAAACGAGCTGAATCCGATTAACTATGAAGCGACGCGCGGAAATTCACTTCTATCCGCGAAGCACCGATTCGTATTCAGCCCGATTTGGACGCTGCCTGTTCCAGAATATTCAGGATTTGCGGGGAAGGTGCTCGATGGCTGGGGCGTTTCGGCAATTATTATTTATCAGAGTGGCTTTCCGATTCGCGTGCAGGACGAGGATGACACCGAACTGATGAGCAGCGTTTTCTTCGAGTCTGCGAATACGCCGCAAGTCAGCGGTCCAGTCCAGTTCACGAATCCCAAGACCAACGGCGGATATTGGTTCAACCCTTCGAACTTCGCGGACCCGGCGCCTGGAGCATTCGGTAATGTTCCTCATGCGCTTTGCTGTGGCCCCGCGATCAGCAATACGGACATGGTCATTTCAAAGGCGACTCCGATCAATGAGCGCTGGAAGACCGAATTTCGCGCGGAATTCTACAACACCTGGAACCACACGCAGCTCGGGAACCCTGACGGGAACTTCTCGGACGGCCCGACCTTCGGCTTGATACAGAAGACTCGCGAAGATCCGCGCGTCATTCAGTTCGCTTTGAAATTGATGTTCTAGAAAGTCACGCAGCTATGGAAAGCGAGGAGCTTCAGACGAGGCTCCTTATTTTGGCGCGTGAATAGAGTTGTTTCAAAGCCGTTATTGAACCCCGAAAGCACGGATGAAAATCGCCGTTCTCGGAGCCGGGATGATGGGCCGCGCGGTGGTTTACGACTTGGCGCGGGCCGCCGATGTTTCGAATCTGATTGTTGCTGACTTTGACCGCAAGCGGGCCGAGAAAGTGGCGCGAGATTTTGGGCGCGGGAAGGCCAAATGGGCGCTTGCCGATGTCAGGGATACGACGAAGTTAGCGCGGATTCTTCGGGGCTCGACTTCGGTAGTGAATTGCACGCAGTACAATTGGAATCTGGATGTGATGAAGGCTGCTCTCGCGGCGCGAGTGAATTATCTCGACCTCGGCGGGCTATATCACATGACCCGAAAGCAATTCGCGCTGGATGCCGATTTTCGCCGGATCGGACGGATCGCCATCGCGGGAATGGGCGGAGCGCCAGGCACGACGAATATCATGGCGCGTTTTCTGGCCGACTCGATGGATCGCTTGGACTCGATTGACGTGTTCAATGCATCGGTGGACCTTCGACGTTACGACAGCCCCATCGCTTACACGTTTTCGATTGCAACAATTCTCGATGAGTTGACCATGCCGCCGATTGCGTTTCGAAACGGGCGCTTCATTGAGCGGCCGATGCTCTCGGACCCTGTCATCGAGCGATTTCCGGAGCCGATTGGGCGCGTGACACTGCGCAATTCGATTCACTCCGAGCTTGGCACCTTACCGCTCAGTTTTCGGAGCAAGGGCGTTCGCGAAGTGCATTTCAAAATCAACTACGATCCACAACTCGTGGGATTAATCAGGAATCTCACTGAACTAGGATTCACGAGCCGCGAATCAATAGCGGTAAACGGAACTCGCGTTGCGCCGCGCGAAGTCTTGCTGGCGCTGCTGAATCGCAAGGCGCCGAACAGTAGCGCGAAGGATGTCGAGACGATTCGCGTGGTGGTGCACGGTCGCAAAGATGGATGGCGCGTGGCTGCAGCGGCGGAGTCAACGGCGCGATATACAGAGAAGCCCGCATTTTCGGCGGTCGCTCGCGATACTGGATTCCCCGCCGCGGTTGCGGCCTTAATGCTTGCTCGAGGCCAGTTCTCAGGAGTGGGTGTGCAGGCGCCCGAAAATGTGGTGCCGCCGGAACCATTCTTTGAAGAGCTGGCGAAGAGGCGCATGCCGGTCCGGCACTGGAAGATAAGAGCAGAGCGCAATTGAATTTGGGGAACGTCGGCTAGACTTTGAGGGTTGCCTCAGGAGGGCCGTATGCACGAAGCACTTCAGAAAGAAATTGAGACGTACGAAAAGCGCACACCAAAATCGCGCGAGGCGCACGCGAAAGCCACGAAACGGATACCTCTGGGCGTCGCTAGCAATTACCGCGCTTACGATCCATATCCGATTTTCGTGAAGGACGGAAAGGGCGGCCACATCCACGACGTTGATGGAAACGAGTACGTAGATTTCAATCTTTGTTTTGGTGCGCTGATGGCCGGACACTGCAATCCCGCAGTAATTAAGGCCGTGCAGGAAAAGCTTGCAACTGGCACGATGTTTGGCATGCCGCACGATGCCGAAAATGCGCTGGCCGAAGAAATTTGCGCGCGCTTTCCGGTTGATATGGTGCGGTTCAGCAACAGCGGCACGGAATGCACGATGCACGCGGTTCGTCTGGCACGCGCGGCCACGGGCCGTGATCGCATCATCAAGATGGAAGGCGCGTATCACGGGTTGCATGATTCCGCACTGGTTTCAGTCAAGCCGAAGTTGAAGGACGTTGGCGATCCTAACGTTCCAAACTCGGTTCCAGGCGGCGAAGGCGTAACCAAGGCCACACTCGAGAACACTGTGGTCGCGCAATTTAATGATTTGCCCGGAGTCGAGCGGCTGTTTGCCAAGTACAAGGGCGAGATTGCCGCCGTCATCGTCGAGCCGATCATGATGAACGTCGGAATTCTGATGCCGGATACTGGCTATCACAAGAAATTGCGAGAAATCACAGAGAAGCATGGCGCACTCTTGATATTCGACGAAGTGAAGACCGGCGCCAAACTCGCACGCGGCGGCGCTTGTGAGTATTTCGATGTGAAACCGGACATCGTTTGTCTCGCGAAATCGATAGGCGGCGGATTTTCTCTTGCCGCTTTCGGCGCGCGACGCGAGATCATGAATTTGATTTCGGATCATCGCGTCTTCCATGGCGGCACGTACAACACGAATCCCGTGGCAATGGCTGCGGGACTCGCAACCTTCCGCGAGGTTCTGACTCCGGCTGCGTATGACCATGTAATGCGGCTGAACAAGAAATTGCTCGACGGTTACCAGCAACAGCTGGACAAGACGGGGCTCGTCTCCTACGTGATCGGCGCGGGAGCGAATGGCGCGCTGATGTTCTTTTCCAAGCCTATTCGCAATTACCGGGATTGGCTGGACGCGGATACGGATCTGTGGCGCCAGTACTGGTTCGCGATGACCAACCGCGGCGTGATGCCTCAGCCATATTGGTGGGACGAGCAGTGGACGATCTCGGTGGCGCACACGGACACCGACATCGAGCGCCATCTGGAATGCTTTGCCGAAGTGGCGCCAGCATTGGCCTCGGCGCAGAAAGAACGCACCGCCGCAGCGGCTCGCTAAGCATCTTGGTCGGGATCGAGATCGAAGCAGTCGTCACACGCTAAACAGGAGCTATCGTTGGCCGCTGAAGCAGCGGACGTTGAACGGCCTCACTTAAAGCGTGCGCTGGGCCGCTGGGACCTGGTGGCGCTGTTCGTTGTGGCTGTGTTCAACCTCAACGTAGTGCCCAGCATCGCTGCGAACGGCGGCGTGACTGTCTGGCTCTGGCTCATCGCGCTGGTAATGTTCTTCTGGCCGCAGGGAATAGCGGTAATCGAACTCGCGCATCGCTATCCCGGCGAAGGCGGAGTCTATTTGTGGGCCAAGGAAGTCTTCGGCGATTTTCACGGCTTTCTTTCCGGCTGGTGCTATTGGACCAACAACATGATGTACGTTCCGACTGTCCTCCTCTATTTCGTGGGCGTGTCGGTATTCGTACTGGGTCCGGGCCACGAAGCACTCGCGGACAATAAAACATTCACGGTGACCGTTTCTCTCGTGTTGTTTGTTTTGCTGGTGGTGCTCAATATCCGAGGCCTAGGTGTCGGGAAATGGGTGAACAATCTCGGCGGGATCGGCACGGGCATAGCGGCTGCGACGCTGGTGATTTTGGGCATTATTATCTGGTCGCGATTCGGGACGACAATCACCGCGTCCGAATTTCACATCCCGAAGGACCCGCGATTCGTACTGAATTCCTTCGGCGTCATCTGTTTTGGTCTCGTCGGACTTGAGCTCGCGTCCGTGATGGGCGACGAAATTCGAGAGCCTGAGCGGAACTTGCCGTTTGCTGTAGCGTGGGGCGGCGTGATTTCCGGCGCGCTATACATCGCCGCGACAGTGACGCTCCTGATGGCGGTCAGTAAGAACGACATCAGTGTCCTTCAGGGAATCGTGCAGGCCGTAGCGCACATGGCCAGCCGCGTGAATGTGAATTGGATTGTCGCCCCATTCGCATTGATGCTGAGCCTCTCGATCGCTGGCATTGCATCCGCATGGCTGGCGGGGTCCGCGCGAATTCCGTTCGTCGCGGGACTCGATTCGTATCTGCCGTCGTGGCTGGGCAAAGTTCATCCGCGTTATGGGACGCCGTATGCGGCTTTAATCGTGCATGCTATCGTCTCGATACTTCTCGTGGGATTGAATTTTCTCGGCGGCAGTGTGCAAGAGACGTTTCAGAAGCTGTTATCTCTCGCGGTGGTTCTGCAACTCATACCGTTCATCTATATTTTCGCAGCACTGTTGAAGCTTGCCTTCGGCGATTCGTTCGTGCGCGCCCGCTTCAGCAAAAGCGTTCTGATTCTCTCGGGCCTGAGCGGTTTGACCACGACGATATTGGCCATCATCGTCGCGTTTTTTCCGGCGCAGCAGATTACGTCTTTGGCTTTGTACGAAGTGTGGATGTTCGGCGGCACGGCGCTCTTTATCGGCCTGTCTGCCTTTTTCTTCTTTGTTTATGGCCGGCGCAAAAGCACGCAGCCAGCGGCTGCCCGACCCGTTTAATCGAAATTCGAAGCAGGAGATCGTGATGGCAACCGAAGCGAAGACGAGCGTCCGCAAGTATCAGCTCTATATAAACGGAGAATGGTCGCCAAGCGAGAGCGGTGCCTATTTCCCAGTGATTGACCCGTCCACGGAAGAGACCATCGCCGAAGTTCCCAACGCGAACGAGCAAGACGTGAATCGCGCCGTCGCGGCCGCGCGCGCTGCGTTCGATTCCGGCCCCTGGCCGCAAACTACCGCGCAGGAACGCGGGCGAATTCTTTTTCGCCTGGCGGAACGCGTGCGAAAAGAATCCGTGATGCTGGCCGAACTTGAATGCCGCAATACCGGTAAGCCGATCGTCGAAGCGGAATACGACATCGCCGATTGCGCCACATGCTTCGAATACTACGGCGGCCTGGCGACGAAGGTTGTTGGGCAGGTGAACCCAGTCCCTGACAACGCGCTGAGCCTTTCACTGCGCGAGCCAATCGGCGTGGCCGCGCAGATTATTCCCTGGAATTATCCTCTCTTGATGGCGGCCTGGAAGCTAGCGCCCGCGGTTGCAGCCGGCTGCACCTGCATCTTGAAGCCGGCGGAGCAAACTCCGCTGACGGCTCTCGAATTCGCCAACTGGCTCTCGGACGCGGGCCTTCCCCCCGGCGTCGTCAACATCATTACCGGCTTCGGCGAGTCATGCGGCGCGCCGCTCGTCAGGCATCCCGATGTGAACAAAGTTGCATTCACGGGCAGCGCTTCAGTGGGGAAGCAGATCGTCAAGATGGCGGCAGACACGGTGAAGCGCGTCACTCTAGAGCTCGGCGGCAAATCGCCAAATATTTTTTTCGCCGACGCCGATTTCGACGCCGCGATTGACGGCGCGCTCTTCGGCGTCTTCATCAATCAAGGCGAGGTGTGTTCAGCAGGCAGCCGAATCCTCGTCGAGCGTTCGATTTATCCGAAATTCGTCGAAGCTATGGCCGCCAAAGCGAAAACAATCCGGCTCGGCCCGCCACTCGAGCGCGAAACAAAGATGGGCCCGCTAGTGAGCAAGGATCAATACGATCGCGTTTCCTCTTATCTCGAAATCGGAAAATCTGAAGCCAAGGTCGCCGCTGGTGGCGCGCGGCCGAAAGGTTTCGCAAAAGGATATTACGTCGAGCCGACGGTATTTTACGACGTGGACAATTCCGCCCGCATCGCGCAGGAAGAAATTTTCGGCCCGGTCGCATCCGTGATTCCGTTCAGAGACGAAACTGACGCGATACGTATTGCCAATGCGACGCCGTACGGTCTAGCTGCCGCCGTGTGGTCGCGCGATATTTTCAAAGCGTTCCGCGTCGTGAAGGCGCTTCGCGCCGGGATCGTCTGGGTGAATCACATGCAGCCCACCTACGTCGAAGCGCCCTGGGGTGGCTACAAGCAATCGGGATTCGGCCGCGAGCTTGGGCCTTGGGGAATCGAGGAATATCTCGAGACGAAGCAGGTGCACATCAATCTCAACGAACTGCCGATCGGATGGTACTGAAATGCCCACAATTCAACTCCGCACTCCCATACCCGGACCGAAGTCGCAGGAATTGATGCGTCGCCGCACGCAGGCCGTGCCACGCGGCATCTATCACGCGACGCCCGTGTTTGCGGCTCGAGCGGAGGGCGCTATCGTCGAAGACGTGGACGGCAATCGCTTTATTGACTTTGCGGGCGGGATTGGGTGTTCCAATGTCGGTCATCGCTCGGATCGAGTTGTCTCCGCCATCCGTGCGCAGCTCGATCGTTTCCTTCACACCTGCTTCAGCGTCGCGCCCTACGCCGACTACATCGCGCTCGCCGAAAAATTGAATGCACTGGCGCCAGGCGATTTTGCGAAGAAGACGATCCTCGTAAACAGCGGCGCCGAAGCGATCGAAAACGCCATCAAAATCGCGCGTTGCCACACGCGGCGTCCCGCCATCATTTGCTTCGAAGACGCGTTCCACGGCCGCACCATGCTAACGATGTCGTTGACCAGCAAAACGCAACCATATAAGGCCGGATTCGAGCCATTCGCGAGTGACATTTACCGGATTCCCTACGCGTACTGCTATCGCTGTTCATATTCGCTGAAATATCCGTCGTGCGAAGTATTTTGTGCGCAACATCTCGAGGATACATTCAAGCGCGTTGTGGCCGGGTCAGCCGTCGCAGCGATTATCGTAGAGCCGATACTCGGCGAAGGTGGTTTTGTCACTCCTCCGCGTGAGTTTTTTCCGATTCTCCAAGACATTTGCAAGAAACACGGGATTCTCTTCATTGCGGACGAAGTCCAGACCGGATTCGGCCGAACGGGAAGGCTTTTCACATGCGAGCGCTACGGTATTGAGCCGGACCTGCTCGTAACCGCGAAGTCGCTCGGTGGAGGGATGCCACTCGCGGCAGTGACTGGGCGCGCCGAAATTATGGATTCGCCGAACGTTGGAGGTTTAGGCGGCACGTTTGGCGGCAATCCGTTGTCGTGCGCCGCCGCGCTGGCTGTGCTCGAATCGATGGAGAAGGAAAACCTGAGTGCTCGCGCCGAATTGCTCGGCGAGAAATTCGCGGCGCGCGCAGCAGATTGGCAGCGCCGCTGGCCTATGATCGGCGAAACTCGCGGAATGGGCGCGATGCAGGCCCTCGAGCTCGTCACTTCGCGAGAAACACGCGAGCCTGCCAAGCACGAGACCGAGCAAATCATGCGATATTGTTACGAGCATGGTTTGCTGGCCATATCGGCCGGCACTTACGGCAACGTCATCCGCCTTCTCGTGCCTCTGGTGATTTCAGACGCCGATTTCGACGAGGGCCTAGACGTACTCGAAGGCGCCCTGTCCGCGGTCAGCGAAACACACGCGACCGCCGAGCCGCGTCATGCTTGACGCAGGATAGTTCTTTGGAGACGCTGATGTCTGTGTCCACAAAAAGTCCGGCCAAGTTACATCCCTTCCTTTTGGACGGGAAGTGGGTCGCCGCAGGCAAACCCCTCGAAATTTTCTCCCCGTACGACGGCAGCCCCGCCGGGACAACCTACTGGGCGACAACGGAGCAGCTCGATCACGCGATCGCCGCTTCCGTGCGTGCGTTTGAGACAACGCGCCGGATGCCCGCGTACGAACGGCGGCGAATCCTTCGCGCAATTTCTGACGCAATCACCTCGCGCCAGGAGGAATTTGCACGGTCAATCTCCATGGAGGCCGGTAAGCCGATCAAAACTGCGCGCGCTGAAGTCGAACGAGCGATTCTGACGTTTACGGTCGCATCGGAAGAAAGCGTGAGAATTGGCGGGGAATGGATCCCGCTCGATTTGTTACCCGCGATGGCGGGTCGATCGGCGATCGTGCGTCGTTTTCCGCTCGGTCCAATAGCCGCGATTACGCCATTCAATTTCCCACTGAACTTGGTTGCCCACAAAGTCGCGCCCGCTATCGCTGCGGGATGTACCATGGTGCTCAAGCCTGCTCCAAAGACGCCGTTGACAGCGCTTTTGCTGGCGGACGTGGTCGAGAAAGCAGGGTGGCCCGCCGGTGCTCTGAATGTCCTATCACTTTCAAACGACGACGCGCAGCGATTGGTGATGGACGACCGACTCAAGCTATTGACATTTACCGGAAGCGGCGCAGTAGGTTGGGCCCTCAAGCAAAAAGCCGGAAAGAAAAAAGTCGTGCTAGAACTGGGCGGAAATGCCGCTGTGGTGGTGCACAGCGATGCCGATATCGACTACGCAGCGGAGCGGTGTGCGGTCGGCGGATTTTCTTATTCCGGACAGAGCTGTATCTCCGTGCAGCGGATTTACGTGCAACGTGCCGTTGAACAGAAATTCACTGCCGCTTTATTGTCGCGCGTGGCGAAACTCAAGATTGGCGATCCAAGTGAGGATTCAACCGATGTCGGGCCCATGATCAACGAGGATACGGCCAAGCGAGCTGAGTCATGGATTGAAGAAGCTGTTGCGGGCGACGCTAAGCTTTTAGCGGGAGGGAAACGTCGCGGCGCGGTTGTCGAGCCTACTGTGCTTACACATACGAAGCCTGATATGCGCGTGAGCTGCGAGGAGGTATTTGCGCCCGTGGTTGTCATTGAAGCGTACGACGAATTCGCGGACGCTCTTCGACGCGTAAATGATTCGCCTTACGGATTGCAGGCGGGTCTATTCACACGCGATGCCAAGCTTATTTTCGAAGCATACGAAACGCTTGAAGTTGGCGGGCTGATGGTAGGCGAGATGTCTGCATTCCGAATCGACAATATGCCCTACGGCGGAATCAAAGACTCGGGGCTCGGCCGGGAAGGTCTGCGCTACGCGATCGAAGAAATGACTGAGCCGAAACTCCTGATGCTCAACTTGCGCTGACCGATTCATTCTTGCCCGGCCTCAGCGAATCCATCGGAATATCTCAATTAGTAATTGCGATTACAAATTAAACGTGCATTTCGCCGCGTGAACCGAGTTTAAACTTTGGCCGCGCGCGCGGATGCGATAAATTAACATCAGACAGAAAACCGCGGTTCAGCTGGAGGCAGCCGAGCTGATGAAATTGGTGACGTTCCAAATAGGACCGAATCAAAAGCGAATCGGTGCGCTGGCTCCAGATGGTCACATGGTTGATTTGAACTTCGCCTATGCTCTGTATTTGCACGACGTCGAGCATGACCCGGCAGCGTATCGAGTCGCCGACGCTCGAATTCCGCCCGACATGCGAGGACTCTTCGAAGGCGGCGATCAAAGCCTGGACGCCGCCCGGGCGGCATTGAAGCAAGCGATTGCGTCTGGTCCCCGGGCAACTGGCCCCTCGGGCGAACGGATTTTCTACCGAACCGACGAAATAAAGATTAAGGCACCGATTGCGCCAAAGAAATTCTTCCATACCGCCGGTAATTTTCGCGAGCATCACGAAGAAGCTCAGAAAGCACGCTTCTCCCATCCTGTGCTTCCCTGGATTGTTTTTTTTCAGAATGTTGACGCCATCATCGGCCCCGATGAACCGGTGATTTACCCCGAGCAACTGACCGAAGAACTCGATTACGAGCTGGAGCTTGCCGTGGTCCTGAAAAAAGCGGGCCGCCACTTTTCCCCAGCGGAGGCAGCCGATTACATCGGCGGCTATGTAATCTTCAACGACATCACGGCGCGCGACATCCAGCGGAGAGAAATGAAGTCGGGCGTATTCAGTTTTTGTAAGGGGATCGATTCGTTTTGCCCCCTCGGGCCGTGGATTGTAACCGCCGATGAAATTCGCGACCCGCACAATCTCGCAATGGAGCTGCGCGTCAACGGAAAGGTCCGGCAGCAATCGCATTCGAAGAAAATGGCCGTGAAAATTCCCGAGATTCTGGCGCATTACTCTGCCATGGGCTATAGCGCAGGCGACGTCCTTTCGACTGGCACCGTGTCGGGTGTGGCGGCATTCAGCGACGATCCGAAGTCGCTCTACTTAAAACCGGGCGATATCGTCGAGTGCGAAATTGAGCGCATCGGAATTTTACGCAATCCGGTGATTTCGTGGGAACAGGCCCACGGAAAGAAACCGGCTGTTGCCAGCTAGTTCGAGGAAGGCATGATCAATGGTGGCGACCAGAAAGTTTGGGTGAGCGCGCTGAACGATCCAGCGCGGATTGCGCCCAACTCGTCGAGGAAGGGGCCTGTCCGCTTCTACGACACGACGCTCCGCGACGGCGAGCAAACCGTGGGCGTCGCTCTCGATCCCCAGCAAAAGCTCGAAATTGCGCGCCAGTTGGACTCCCTCGGCACAGCCGGATTGAAGCGGGGTTTCCGAGAGTATCTGCTGATGATGCAGAAGCTTTCGGCTTGGTCTGCCGAGCTGGACTCCGCGCCGAGATTTGGGGATTCGCCCGCGCCGTGCAAGCCGATATCGATGAAGTGATTCGCTTGGGCGCGCGCGCGACAGTGATCGAGATTCCCGCGAGCGAAATTAAATTGCGCGCGTACGGAATCACCGCGGAAGATTCAATCCGCCGCGCGGTAGATGCCGTGCGCCACGCTGTAAAGCACGGATTGTCTGTCGTGTTTTTCCCGGTGGATGGCACTCGCGCGGATCTTACCCATCTTCGCGCTTTGTATGTTGCTGCGATCGAAGCCGGCGCAAAGGAAGCCGTGATTGTGGATACGATTGGGGCTTGCGGCCCTGAGGCCGTTGGATATCTTGTCGGACAGGTGAGGGAGTGGCTTGGGCCTTCCGTTCCCTTGCATTTTCACGGGCATAATGATTTCGGCCTCGCCACGGCGTGCGCCGTTGCAGCTGTCCGCGCCGGCGCAAATTGGATCCAGGGAACGATAAACGGAATGGGCGAGCGCGCGGGGAATGCCGATCTCGGCGAAGTTGCGATGGCGCTCGAGTGCATTTATGGTGTCAACACGGAATTGAACCTCGACAAAATTCGCGATGTGTCTCGCCATGTACGCAGCGTGTCGGGCTACGCGCTTGAACCGTGGAAGCCGGTAGTCGGCGAGAACCTGTTCATGCGCGAAAGCGGGGCGGTCGCAAGCCAGTTCCACATTCCAGAAGCTATCGAACCGTTTTCGGCCGAGATCGTGCGTGCGCGTCGCGAAATTGTGCTGGGGAAAAAGAGCGGCCTCGACAGTATCACGATCAAGAGCCGCGAGCTGGGCTTGAATATTTCTGAGGCGCAGCGCGCCGAGATACTCGCCGCCGTGAAACTGAAGGGAATCGAAAAGCGCGGACTAATCACTGATGCGGAATTCCGTGTGATCGTCAGCACGGTCTGCCCAAGCTGAAGTTCGGCCTTCTGATTACTTTTATCGAATTTACAACCTTTCAAGACACGCCAGCGATTTATCTTGAATAATTGCTATATGATTTAATTTGCGTCCCTCGAGGCTGGCGTTCTGATGCATGGCGTGGGATCAGGAGAACTCATGGATCGACAGCACTTTTACGAAACGATGAACGGCGAGGGAACGCTTGATTATGAAATTTACATCGCCACCAAAGCTCTCTTGCACTGTCAGAAGGATTTCAAGGATTTGTGCAACGCAGACGAGTTGCAGTTCCAGGTGGTTCACCAGGTAGAAGAATTGTGGATGAAATTGATCGGCTACACACTGCTCGACATCGACGATTTCATCCAGCAGGAAAATACAAATCGCGTGGTTACGCTTTTCCGCCGCGTGCATATTGCGATGCGCCTGATGATCAATCAACTCGACTTGCTCGAAACAATGTCGCCCAAGGAGTATCAGCAAATCCGTCTGCAACTGGGCAACGGAAGCGGTCAGGAATCGCCCGGCTTTCGCACGCTCTTGAAGATGCACCAGCCTCTTTGGAACTCCTTCAAGTCGCACTACCTTGACAAACACAATTTGACTGTCGAGAAAATCTACAATTCGGAATATTCCCACTCCGATGCTTATGTGGTGGCCGAGGCGCTCGCGGAGTTTGACGAATTATTTCAGCGATTCCGGTTCTGCCATATTCAGCTGATACACCGGACAATTGGACTCGATGCAAAATCATTGAAAGGCCGCGGCGTAGACTTGCTGAACGAAGGGCAACGCGTGAAGTTCTTTCCGGAGCTGTGGGAAATTCGAAATCAAATGACCGATGCGTGGGGCGGAACGTATGGCGTTGTCCGAGATTCGATTGGCGGCCACTGAAACGAGAACCGCAGCTTGGAAGATGCCCGTTCCCGTATTTGATCACTGCGATCTTAGTGTTTGAAGTGTGGAAGAACTGCTGCTCCGAAGAGCTTCGCCTGCGCAATGCGGTCGTCGCCCCAAAGTTCCAGGAGAATATGCGTGCATCTGGCAGCGCGATACTCCTCGATGCGGCGAACGCAGTCCTCGGGCGTGCCGGCAATCGGCCGGACCTTCTCAAAAACTTCGTCGGTCACCGCGCGGGCCGCCGCTTTCCGTCCGCCGCTCTCCATCGCGTCGGCAATCGGGCGAATCTCTTCGAAGCTCAGCCCGGCTTTTTCGAGCAGCATGTCCGCCGAGCCTCGAATGTTCTGGACCTTGTTGGCCAAATACATGGCAGCCATTTCGCGCGCACCGTCGCGCGCGCGCTTTGGATCCCTGCCAACACTACCAACAATAACCGCGCCAAGGTCCTGATTCGCGGGATCGCGGCCAGCCTTTCGTGCGCCTTCCTCCATAAACGTTCGGGAGTAACGCACGAAATCCGGCGTGGTGATGCTTGCCGTCAGAAGTCCATCCGCCATGCTTCCGCCCATTCGCTGCAAAACGGGGCCTGTTGCGCCGATGTAAATTGGAATCTGCTGGCGTCCCACGTGCGCGTCGGGCTTTAGCGCTGGCACGTGGACGTCAAATACCTTTCCTTCGTAGTGAAATTCTTCGCCGCCGAGAACGCCGCGAATGATCTCGATGCTTTCTTTCATCACCGTCGCAGGACCGGCAGCCTTGCCGGTTTCGCCCTCGCCCGCTTCCTTCATAAAAATCTTCGAGGCACCGAGACCGAGAAAGAATCTTCCGGGACCAGCGACATCCTGCATCACGCGCGCCTCCATCGCGATCTGAATGGGGTTTCGCGTGTAGGGAGAAATGATTCCCCAGCCGACCGGGATGTGTTTCGTCTCGCGCGCGATGATGGCGGCAATTGCCGTGGACGAGCGCGCCTCGTACGAGTGCTTGCGCCACCATGGATAGGCCTCGGCCAGCCAGAAGGCATCAAATCCGGCGCTCTCGCACGCCTGCGCCATTTGCACAGTTTCCGCAACCGGCTCCATGCTGAGTTGCAAGACGCCAATTCGAAAGGGAACCGCCATAAGATTCTTTGCTCCGAGTTTCTAGAGAACGAGTGTTACGGATTCGTCCAGGAATTTTCGAGGCCTTTGATCAAGGCCCACATTGCGCTGTTCAACGGAGTTGGAACTCCCGCTTTCTCGCCGGACTTCACAATCGCGCCATTCATGAAATCGACTTCGGTGATGCGGCGGATGAGCACATCTTGCAACATGCTCGCATTGTGTTTGCCGGGCGCATTCGCGCCTTTTTGTACGAGCGCGCGCGGATCGCCATGAAGCGTGATGCCCAGCGCTTTGGCGACCGCCTCGCCCTCGGCAATCAAGTCGTCGAAAAGCTGGCCGGTGGCGGGAAGGCGCGTAGCGGCGCCGTGATGCAAGAGCGTGAGCGCGCCAACCGGATTTGTCGCTGCATTGAAGATGAGTTTCGTCCATTGCGCGCCGCGGGCATCCTTGAGCGCAATCGTGTTGAGGCCAGATTTGGTGAGCATTCCTGCGAGTTCCGCGACGCGAGCCATCGGAGTGCTGGTCGGCTCGAACGGTCCGATCCATGTGTCGCCTTTGATGTCGAATCCGACGTGTCCGGGCTCGACGATGTGGCCGGCGGGGAACGTCGTGCCTCGAATGACGAATTTGACGTGCTCGGCGATGATGTCTTCGTTGCCAACGCCGTTCTGCACCGAGCAGACGGCGCTCGCCGGACCAAAGACGTGCGCCGCTTGAGCGATCGCCGATTTTGTGTGCGTGCTTTTCGTTGCGACAATGCCGTAATTGCACCGCGGGATCGAACGGACGTCAGTGGTCGCGTGTAGGCGCGCGGTAAAGTCAGCCGCGCCCGAAGTTCTCAATCCGTTGCGCTCGATGGCATCGACGTGCTGCTGGGAGACGTCATAAGCGTGCACCTCGACTCCATCCAAACGCGAGAGATGGGCGCCGAAGATGCTGCCAATCGCGCCGCACCCAACAATGCAAATCTTCATCGCCCGCTTACCTCGGCGTCTCTGCACCCGAATAAAATTTCCAGTCGACGTTCGCGAAATTCTCGCCTTCCTTTTTCCCGACGCGGTAAGTGTCCTGCGTGTACAGGCACACTTTGCCTTCTTGATCGACGACCTGCGGATGAAAAGAGAACACCATGTTCTCGCGCAAAAGAGTTTCGCTTGTCGCGCTGATAGCAGGGTGCTCGATCATCGTCATTCCGATCGAGTGCCCGGAAAGATGCCCGAGGCTGAAGCCTTGCTTGGCAAAGATATCGACGGCCGCGCCGTGGACATTCTTGATCAGTTCGCCATCGCGCATCAGGATGCGGGCGGCTTCAAGAGCCTCCGGATAAACCTCCGCCATGCGCTTGGTGGTCCCGCTGATCTTGCCTTGGATCAGCGGCCGCGAAAACTCCACCCAATAGCCTTCGGGTCCCGCGATTTCGAGTGAATACAGAAGAAGATCGTTGGCACTGACCTTTCGATCGCGGGGAACCTTGAAATGCGCCTGCGCCTCGCCATTTGTGCCAGAGAGAACGATGTTCATCATCTGCAAGCCGGCGCCGCCCGCGAAGAAACGATCGACAGCGGGAGCCATGATTTCAGCTTCAGTTTTGCCGGGCTTGTATTCTTCTAACATCGCCCAGAAACCATTCTCAATAATCTCCATGCTGTGCCGAATGCCAGCGAGTTCTTCATCGCTCTTCACCGCGCGAGCCATGTCAAACGGTTGGTCGAATGAAACGAGCTCAGCAGAGCCCTTCTGCAATTCACGATAATCGCGAACGGCCATCACAGCGTCGAGGCCGTAAACGCCGAGCCGCTTCCAATTCTTTGAAACTGCAAAATCAGCGATCCATTTGCCGGGAATGTCGGCCCAGATATGCTCGCGCACCCACGGTTTGGTCTTGTCACCGATCCAACGCGCTTCGCTGGGGAAAATTAGGCGCAAATCTCCTTCGAGTGGAACCAAGACGTAGACGTAGCGATGAACGATTTCGAATCCGGAGAGGTAGCGAACTGCGCCTTCAAATCCCGTGTACTCGTTGCCGCAAACAATGAGGGCGTCGAGATTTTCGCGAGCCATGGCTTCGCGTATGTTTCGATTCCGCCTCTCGACTTCAGCCGGACTGACCACGGATTCTCCCCATTTCAATTTCTAGATAAATTTGCGGCGCGTTCGGAACTAATCTCCTCGGGCTGCTATTCGATAACGCCGCAGATCTCAGCCGCCGCTAGCGCATATACCTTCGTAATGTTCACAAAAGTTTTGACGGCCACTTTCTCGCCTTCGGCGTCTCGAGGCCCACTCGAAGGGCCGTAATTGACGGTTTCGATTCCAAATCGAGTCATCACAGACGCGTCCGAGCACCAAAGCACCGTGTCTCTGCGCGGCGACGCGCCCATGACGCGTGCGTGAGCAGCGTCAATCGTTCGAACGAGCTCGTGATTTTCGGCGATCTGCGCGCCTGGCACCGAGACGAAAGTTTCGAAATCAATTCCGTAGTCGGGGAATCGCTTTTGAAGATCAAGCACCAGCGCTTTCACAGAACGCCTCGCATCTGCCAATGGCATGTTCGGCGGAACGCGCAAATCGAGAAAGACATCAGTGCGATCAGGAGTCCGGCTAGTGCGCCACGGATAGCCTCCGCGAATGCAGCCAACATTGACGACGCCGGTCTTCCCATTGAACGAAGTCTGCGATTCGAAGCTCGGAATCCACGCATAAATGGCATCAAGGACTTCACGCATTCTCCGGATGGAGCTGTCCTTCTCATGCCCTGCCGCGAATGCAGTGTGGACATAACTGCCGCGCGTGCCAATCCGCGCCCAGACGGAGCCGTAGTGCGACAATACGATCTGCATGTCCGTAGGCTCGCCGAGAATGCACATGTCAGGCAAAACGCCGTGATTCACCATGTAATGCGTACCGGCACCGTAGCCGCGATACTCCTTGCCGATAAATTCATCGCTCCACTGCGTTTTCTCGATCTCACCGACAACCGCCGCAATCAGAATGTCGCCAGCGAGTCGAACGCCCGCTCGTTGCAATGCTTTCACGGCCTGGGTATAGCAGACGAGCGCGCCTTTCATGTTGTAAATGCCGAGCCCGTAAATCACTCCGTTTTTCAGAACGGCGTGCGGTTTGTAACCGATACCGGTGAGGAAAGTTTCGCGGCCACTATTTGAAGTGTCCATGTGACCGTTGAACATCAGGCTCTTTCCAGTGTCCGCGCCCTCCCAACGCCCGATCACGTTGGCTCGTCCTTCTTCGACCTCCTGCCAACTCACCTGCAAACCGGCAGCTTCGAGCGCGCCACGCATATATTTCGACATCTCGAGTTCTTCGCCCGTCGGACTCGCGATGTTCACCACATCGAAGGCCATGGCGACGATCTCGTCCTCGCGCACTTGCTCCGTAATCTTATTCGCCAGAGATTCAGAAATCGCCAATCGAACCCCCTGCTAAGTCCGAAAATCGTCCGGATCGGTGCACAGCTTTTCGCTGCCGTTCTCGGTGACCAGAAAATTATCCTCGAGCCGCAGCCCGCCGCCGCCCTCCCAATAGATTCCGGGCTCGATGGCCAGCACCATGTTTTTCTTCATCGTGTCGGCCGCAGCTTTGTGCGAATACGGCGG
>Ga0209624_10000261_pt1 | contig 47504 bp, 60 predicted proteins | sample JacPinW_OM2H0_O1_FD_188565 | JGI IMG/M metagenome (GOLD analysis project Ga0209624, IMG submission 188565) | Forest soil microbial communities from Algoma, Ontario, Canada - Jack Pine, Ontario site 1_JW_OM2H0_O1 (SPAdes) (version 2) | ecosystem: Environmental > Terrestrial > Soil > Boreal...
GCGTCCATCGGGCCGAGGACTTCGATCAGCAGCGTGGTGCAAACGACTGGCTTACCCCTCTTCATGGGCGAGGAGTATATGCAGAGACAGCAGGGGATTGGTAGGCCACAAACTCAGTCGCAGGCGTCGCCGCCTATCGGGACGAGGTGGGCGCGCAGACGGGTTGCAGTCGGAGTACTCCTCGACAAGCTGCTTCCGTCGCGAGAGTCGGTAGCGTCCGCACACGACATCCTGCGTTTATCAATCCCTCAATATTTCAGCGGCTATGAAAGACTTCACATTCTATTGTCTCTCCTGCAAGAGTGGCAGGCTCGAATTTGACGACGAAATCTCTGCCTTCTACAGGCAGCCATTCGAAACTTTGCAGCTTGGAAATGCAGTCGTTCAGATTGCTCGAATTCCCGAGCGCCCATGCTAGAGCGTCGAACTCAGCGAGCCACAAATCGTCCGGTTGTCCGGCGTAACTGAGATGGTCGCGGGCCACGACCACGAACGAATGGCCAAAGTCCTCTTCTCGTTCTACGATTTTTCGCTCTTTCAGGTAGTGTGGGAACTGCTCCAAGAAAGCCCGTATTGCCCGCAACTGCCGGAAGCCTTCCTCCAGTTCAGCGTCTTTTTCAGCATGGTCGATTACGCGGGTTGGTTTCCTCAGCCACTTCAGTTCGCCGATCAGCAATTGGGAAGCGATGGAATCCTTGATGATAATGTCTATGTCTGGAAGCTTCGGGTCGGGCAACTTTAGGGGGCCGTACACGCTATATCGGTCGGGGCAGACTTTCTTAATGCCTTCCCGCATCTCCTCTTCTTTTGCATTCGCAATCGGCCGATGGCATTGAGGCCGCGCGTAAGAGCAAACGCGGAGAATATTCTCTTCCGGCCTGCTATTCATGATGATGTGAGGTATCAGAAATAATCTGTCCGAGTCATGGCTCGGAACAAATGGGTGAATGTAGATGTCGAGAGGTCGTATGCGACCGAAAGTTAAATCTGACAGCATCAGGCGAATTTGATTCTCATTCAGACTGCAAAGGCTTTTAACTATCCCGACCCACTCGGAGAGAGGCTTAACCATTACGGCGGATTCGAAAGGATAGCGCCCGCATCTCTTCGCCCAAAAATCGCAAATATATTCGTGTACCGCACACAATGACTCAAGCACAGCAAAGAACTGCCGGAAGGACGCTAAGTCATAGCCTCCTAGATCAAGTCTGGGGTCGCGCCTGAAAGCACGCTGGAGTTTTTCGTAGTGGATGTCTCGCAAGAATGAGAGAAGCTCGCTGTCGTCGGGATAGCGGATAGCCAGCGCTCCTTCTAGCGTTACCCGACGGCACAATCCTTCAAGTAAGCGACTTACGTCCGCCTCGTTCACGAAGGACTTATCAACCGGATTGTCTGCTGTTGACGGCCAGCCGGGTATTCGGCGTCCCTGTTGATATGCCTGAATACGCCTCTCCACCTGCGAAGGTGGAATGCTGAAGCGCAAGCGAGTTGGCGATAATATTTCCACAGCTCGTCGGTTTTGGTGCCATGTGACGAAACAGCCTACAAACGCCTCGCAGTTGTGCGCTGCAAGAACCGCCTGCTTGGTTGATTCTCGGAGTTCGAAAGTCCACCTTAGCCAACTGTCTCCCCCCGACAACTTCATCGTACAAATCTTGTCGAGCAATCGGGCACCAGCTCTGCCCAAGCTAATCATCGCTTCGCGTTGTTGTTGTGACCCATGACCGAATTGTTTAATTTGCTGCTCGACTAGATCAATGATCTGGGTGAGAACACCCCAGACTGCTACATCGTGGGTAGAATCGAGAAGTGTAAGATTCTCGGCCCACCCGTCGCATTGCACCTCTATTTGTTCCACCAGTGCGACGACCTGCGGAGAGGCGTCAGACTTGAGCGTTGGTGAAATCATCTGGTTCAAATTGCCTCAGCGTCCGCACATACAGAGATTATGGCAGACGAAGGGGAGCATTTGAGAAAGGGGGTGAGTTCGCCAAGACCGCTCTGGCTGGAAACCGTTAGTCCGCCGCCATCGGTAGCGCTTCGGTCTCTTCTTCCATCTCTTCAAAAAGGGATTCCCAAGCCTTGATTTCTGGGTTGTAAACTTCGACCTTTTCCCACTTGTCCTGAGGAATCGGACGCATCGTCCCCCACCAATCGAAAGGATTGCTGCCGACAGCCCGCGCAGTCTTTTCCAAGCCAGCCGCCATGCCGCCCGACATCTTCGACATTTCTTTCAGACGAATCCACGGACGCAGCAGCGACCGGGACACGCCGATGCGGAACACGTCCATGCCATAGACTTCGTAGTCTTCCAGCCTGTGCAGGTTAACAACGTTCCCGTCACTATCCATCAAACCACGGTAGGACGCGGGTTCCCAATCTTTACGCTGACTAAACAGGAGAAGCGAGGCATCCGCTTTCACGTCCGAATGATCCAAGTCGATCCCAGCGCTGAAGCATGCGTTTGATAGATATTGTGGTGTCATTCTCGGCGGCAGAAGCACGCCGGATTCGAGGATGGCTTTGATGTTGTGGCTGTAGGTGTAGTGCCAGACGATGGCTTTGTTTTTGCGGCTCATGTCGAAATATACGAGTCATTCGGCAAGAACGGCTAGTTCGTGTAAGTGCTCTCTCACGGCCAACTTACGGGGCTGCCAAAGTGCCCTCCCGTCTGTCGTCGGGGAGAGCGTACAGTTCCTCCAGTTCCGAATCCTCCAGCGACACTGGCACGACCATCGCGACGCGCTCTCCGATTTCGGGAAACTCGATAATCTCCATCGTGTCTGGATCAAGGTATCCGATTACCTCCCCAACTTTGAGGTCCTTCGCGAATGCGCTTTCAAACTTGAAACGCTTGTCTGTGACGAAATGGCCGAGTCCTACGATTTTGACTCTCATGCGATATGATCCTGCTCCCGAAACTCACGGCCTAAATTTCCCTCGCCTCCGGGTACACGTGCTTGAACTCGCGGATCACGTCCTTCGCGTTTTCGATCCTGATGTCCAAGTCGGAGTCCCCCGTATATAGGATCATTTCGATTGCTGTCGCCATCAGCCGCACGAGGGCAAGCTCCCCGCGCCTTCGCTCGGTCAACTCGGTTCCTTCCAACATACTCAGTACATGGTCTAATCCACTCACGTTTGTCTCCAGTTCTGATGGTTTTGAGAATTCTCAGAACACACTCGTCTCGCGCAGCCCGTGCTGCTCCGCGAGAGTCCGATACTTCCGCACGAGAAACCAAAAGTTCCGCCGCGCCCGCCACCGCGCACAGCCGTTCCCGATGGATGGAAATTTTGCACGTAACAACCAGTGCCTCATACGCTGAACGATCAGCGCATCCCTGATTCCCGCTCCTGCATTCATTCAATCGTCTCCATGAAGCACACCCGCCCGGATTTTATGAACATACCGGGCATCGCGAGTTGCGAACAAAGGACTTAGTATCCGCGACGCCCGAAAGCACCTCTCTAGCAATTGCATTTGAAAGTTTGTGAACGTCTGTCATTGTCGACGAACCACCATTTGATCGCGACTGTTGGGAGCCGAAGGGACTTTGCGACTGTCAGGGGATGACTAGCGTTCCAGAGTCTCAAGGCGGAATGCTTGAGACGTGAGACCTTGAGACATTGAGACGGTGGAGATGATGACCATATATATATATCAGACGAAGTGTGTCCACCCACTGTCTCACGGTCTCATGTCTCAAGGTCTCAAGCCACCAGCCCGGAGACACTACAACACTTCATCATCGGGAATTGTGCATTCCGGCTTTCCGTCGTAAGGCAGATGCCACCGCTTCGGCTTGTTGTCACTGCTTTTCAGGTTGAGGTCCTTGGCTGCGCGGAACATGGTGGCACGGCTGATCCCGTCCTCTGCCGCGAGGTTAATGAGTTTGAACTGGATGTTGTCTCCCCTTCGGACGTTCTCAAGGATGAACTTCTTCGCCAGTTCCAGTTTGCTCGCCTCAGCCAAGACGCCGCTCATACCTCCGCCTTTACGAAGTTCCCGTTCCTTGTCCAGCAGGTCATTGGCGCTGGACTCATGTTGGCCGATCCAGTCGGCGTGCGGTGCGAATGCCGTGCCTTTAGTCAGCGTGACCTTCGTCTCAGCGATCTTGTATTTCATGCCGCCGCGCTTCTTCGACAAGTTGTTCTTAATCAGCGCCATGAAGAATTCGCCTTCGTTCTCTGGATCACGCGAGAAGCCGTAGACTACACGAGCACTGCCAGTGAGGCTGGATGCGCCAAGCACCTTTTCCATAGCATCCACATCTGACCGCTTATTCGTATGAACGATCCCGATTAGCGTAGCGCCAGTCTTGCGGAGCGTGTTGGACAGCGCATCCATGACTGGCCGAACAGTCTCATCCTTGTTCAGGCTCTCCCCGCCGAAGAACGATGACAGGGGATCAAGCGCCACGAGTGCGATGTCGGGATTCTGCTTCAGTGCCGCTTCGAGCAGCTTCGCATCTTCTTTGAGCTTGAGCATGCGCTTCGACTTCGGTGCGCCTTTCGCCTGCGTGGTGATTGTTACGAGCACGACTTTCGTCAGGTCCGCGCCAGCAGCCATAAGGCGAGGCACCAGCGTGTCAGCCGGGTCGTCTTCAGAGGCAGCCAAGAGCACGCGACGTGCGCCTAAAGTGTTCGCCGTCCCGTCCGGCCAATTCTTGCCTGTGGTAGTGCGTGCGATCACGTCCAGCAGGCACATGGATTTTCCGTTGTCAGCCTTGCCAGTGAAGAGAGTGGTCTTTCCGCTGGGGATGCGTTGATCCCACAGCCATTTCAATTCTTCGGTCGCCACATCGCTTGCCAGCACGCCGCCAAGCGCCATGAACTTTCCTCCTTCGGTCTGGCCCGACGCAAGCACTAGCTCACCAGATTCCGCTTCTTGCGGCGTTTCCGAGATTCTTATGGTCTTAGCGTCCGATGTCTGCGCCTTGCGCTCATCGTCCTCTTTGATAATGGCTTCGATTTCCTCACGGAACGCATGGCGCTTCGAGCAGTTGCAGCCAAACTGGTCGCAGGTTTCTACCTCTTCTTCTGCGCCGAAACTCTCGATCAACTCTTCTGCGTTCTCTGTCTTGAAGATCACGCCGTCGTAGCGCCCGAAGACCTTGGTAAGGAACGAGACCAAATCACCAATGGTCTTGCCGTGTCCCTCGCAAGACGTGGCGAAACAACTGAAGCCAATGGTCGAGCCGTCAAAAAAGATGCAAGACGCCTTGTAGTCCGGCTTGCCATTACTCGTGTGACGGTCGCCTTTGAATGGACAAGCTTTAAGGATGAACTTATCGTCTTCGTCCCAGCCGTCGAGATTGAAGTGATCGCAGAAAGCCTCGAAATCGAAGTCTTCATGCACTGGCGCACCCTTGCCACCGTGCTCCTTGACGATGTCGCTGTAGCGGTCAATCCAAGCGGCAAGCCATGCCGGGAAGTCTGCGATGGGACTCTCGTCCACAATCTCGTAGCGCTTGCCATTCGATAACGTGCTGCCTGCGCCGACCACATAGCGGTCAACCGATTGCAGGTCGAAGAGGTTGGCGCTCTTGCGGTTTCCGATGCGGCGGCTCTCGTCCGTTTGGCGAAAGTAAAGGTGCTCTGCACCTTTGCCTGCGGACTTTACGATCAATGTTCGGGGAAACCTCTGTTTTGTTTCCTTTTCGATCTGTTCACGCAGCCCGACTACATCGCAGTCGAGCATCACAAAGCCATCTGGCTTGCCGACGCAGCCGATATTGAAATTGGGATTCTCCGTTTGCCAAAGTTTGACCTGCTCGATGTCGGTCGTCGCCTTCATTTGCCATTCAGGCAACAGGCAACGCTTCTCGTTCGGCTGGACGGGTATAACGGGAATGCCACGTTGGATCAGTGGCATAGCGATTTCCAAGAACGTGCCCATTAGAGGCTCGCTTCGGTCGTCGCAGGGAAATTCCTATTCGTATTTTGGATTTTCATGCTCTTACCTTCAAAGTTGGTTTGTCGGGCGTGGAACCCGTCATGCCTATCGGTGAAACCAACTGGGGCTGGCAACATGAGACCAGCCCCTCGAATCTTCTAGCGAAGACTCCCACCAATAAAGAATCCCGTAGTCGCGGAATTCCAGCGCTGACAAGGCGCTTTCCCTCTTAATACTGGCTTCTGTCCAATCCGCTCTGAACCGTCGAAGAAGATCGCGAGGCGGGCTGTCGGCCAGCGTTCCGTTTGTCACTTTTCCGACTAGGAAGATCATTGACAGAAAAAGACCGGGGCGCGGTCAGACGAACCACGCCCCGGAAGGACAACCTATATGTGTACTTTTAATACCGCATCTGGCTGCGATTGCCGCTGCGAGTGCGACATCCTGCTGCGGGAGGACAGGGATTTGTGCCCCGAGCATGGCACGAAGGCGCAGGCAAGGCAAGCGCCTATCAGAGTCTCGGTCGGTCGCACCCAACCTTTGTGGGAGGAGTCGAGCGAGAGCACCGCCCTCGACGAGATATGGAAAATGGTCGAGCAGATGTACTACTTGGGAAGGATCACATGGCGGCAACGAGGTCTCTTCCGGTGGGCTGCCCGAAAAGCGCGAGAAGTCTAAGCCCCGGCGCGAGGGGTCAGTCTCCAGAAGCGGCGCACGTGGCGCAAAGCGCACGGTATCCGGGCCGGCGGGCGCAGTCGCATGCCTCGCCTTCTAGGTGAACGACGCCATGCCCGCAGATGGCGAATTGCTTCCCGTAGTTCGGATCGTAGAGAGGGCAGTACGATTCCACCGTCACTGCGCCTTTCTTGGGTTTGTTCATGGTTGTTTTGACCTCAACCTTCTATTACTCCAGTTCTGTAGATTTGCCCCGAATTTGTAGCAGCGGGAAGATGCTGGCAAACGGGACATCTCACCATCACTCTGCTCCATCTTAGGCTCAGCCGCTGAGATGCCTTATTGGGCACGGCTTACCGTGCATCACTTACGACTTCTTCCACGGTTCTTTCGTCAAATTCTGGGACCGAAACGCTCTGACGGCATCTCGGTACTGCTTCTCATGTCCGTGTCGGTTGCACTTGCCTACGCCGAATTCCCGCATCGCTTCGGTCGTGTAACGGAACAGCAGGCTGAACCGGAACTCCCGTCCGTTGGGATTGAATTGCGAATCCTGACTCGCCGGGAACATGCTGTGGATGATGGCGGAACCATAAAAGACCAGCAGGTCGCCGTGGCGCATCAAAGTTGACTGTTCAGGCTGGTGCGCTTCCATCGGACGGTTTTTCTGCCTGACGCTGAAGTAGTGGGGACAGATCGGCATGCGGCTTTGTTCGCATTTCTCGCAGTGCATGGTGCCGCCGTAGCGGAAGCTGCGTTCCTGTCCCACCGTCAGCATCGGCACGACCATCGGCGGATCGACGTGCGGGAACACCGGACGTTCAGTAACGTATTTGTGAAGCTGGACGAAGTTCCAAGGATGGTTCGTCGTCTGGCTCACGCGGTCGGCGAGAAGCCGCAGTAACTCCGGGATTTCGGCGAACTCGTTCGGCGCTGGTCCGCCACGGTCGTATGACACTCCGTAGGCAATCTGACCGCTGCCGTCTTCGCCTGCCATCCACGGCAGCGGAAGCAGCAGGTCGTAGAGTTCATCGGCTTGTTGCTTAGTGAGAAAAGACGGAATATGTTCGTATTTTTTCGGTGCAGGCGCTTTTCTCTTGCGTACAACAGCGGTTTTGTTGGGAGTCATAGCGGTGGACTACGACTGTGTGGTCGTTGCTTCTGCGCCTGCCGTAGCCGAAACGTTTTCGGCGGCGACACCATCCGGCGCTGTAGTCTTCTGTGTTGGTTTTGCCATTGTGTTTCTCCTACAAAATCTCTGATGTCGGGCGCAGATTGAACGGGACAAAATCGTTAGTAACCACTGCAAAGCGGAAGCGAAGCACTGGGCGCGGCTTTTCACCCAGCAGCTAATTTGAGGCTTTTCGTCGTGCGGTTATCTCTTCGGCGAGCGCAGACCGATTGCCCAGACGCCAAACTGTGTAACAGAAGCTTAGTTGTCGTCGAATTATCTTTTGCTTGACAGATCGGCGTCGAGTACGAGACGTACGTACAGGAGGTTTCTTATGACCAAATCAAAAGCGGTAAACCAGAAGGATGTGAATGACTATCAATACGTCGAACTACGAGAGGACTGCACCGTGTGGCTGGTGGACACGGCGACATTCACCGAAACCAATATCACTCGCCATCTCAGCGATGTGATCCTGATCGAACTGAAACAGGGAGCGACGCTATGACCGATCAAAACGGCAAATACGTTTTTCCCAAATGTCCGCAATGCAACGACCTGTTCAAGTTCGACGGTAAGACGCTTTACTGTGACGACTGCGAGATTCAGGCGAAGATGCCGATGAAGGATATGGAAGAGTTGATTCAGATATGGTGCTTGGCGATCACCGCAGCGCAGGTTGAAGACCACTTATACACGGAGGTGTCGGGAGCGATTGACGATTCCGTGGATGACATCCACGATTACTACACCAAAGACGAGATTGACCAGATGGCAAGGGATGTGGTGGACATCTACGATAACGACAATGGTCGCGCCGAATGCTGGTTGTATGCTTTCCATGCCGGGATCGAGAACGGGATCAAGCAGATGCGACCGTATGGCAGGAAATTGGCGACACCATTTAGCGGATCGCCTTCTGAAGCCACTTCGGAAGTTTCGTCCACCTAGCGCGGCGTAACGATTTGTCTTGAGCTCGTGGAACGTCGCGCAGAATATCGTCCGACACGTGCATCAACATTTCCCATCGGTCGTCGACCACGCAGCCATACAGATACATCACCCGGCCCCGGCCGTATTTCCCGACGCGATGCTTTCCAGATAGTAGTTCGCGGCGAACCTTACGGCTTGAAGTCCGGTATAGGCGAGGGATTCTTGATCTGGCTTTTGGATGAGGTCAGGAAGTGTTCTACGCCTCGCTTCATCGCCTTCCCCTCCACGGTGTGTTTGTCATAGACATCGTGGTCAGGCGGATACTCCGGCTGAGGATTCTCCTCCGAGGCCATCGCCGTAATATCCGCCTCGGTTGGCGGGACGTAGGTGGGATTGAGTCTGAAGTAGATGCACATGTTGTCACCGAGGCGGGACTTTTTCGCACGGCACAGCAAGGCGGTGCCAAGCATCAGCGGCAACAATTCCGTGTTACCGTCCCTGATCCTCATGGCGTTCCTTTTTAGGACGATCAGGTCACGCACCAAAGGCGGGAGGGACTCGCCGTCCTTGATCCCCTTGGCGGTGTCCTCCAGATCGAGGAGGTCACGCACCACTGACAGGTCAGCCAATCCCACCTCTTCCACGGCGTGGATGTGGAGTAGCCGCCAAGGATCAACGGCCACGGACTTTTGCGCGAGGAACAGTTGACGCATCCAGTATCCGGCGGCTTTCTCATTGCCTTGCCGGATTTCCCAGACCGCAAATGACTTGACGGTGCCTACGATGTGGCCGGAAGGCGTCTTGGCTTGCGGATTGTAGGCGGGAAGCTTCCCGTTCCAACCATTGGCTTCCGGTTTCGCGGCTTCCACCTTGGTCTCGTCATGTATCTCGCCGCCTTCGGACTTGGTTGGATAGTCACGCATCGCACTACCGTCATGCTTCGATCCCGGTGTAGGCTTTCCCATCGCCTTGCATATCTTCCGCAACAAATAGCGTGCCTTTTGCGGCGTCATATCCAACCGTTCCTCGCAAAACTTCTCCCACTCGTTGCCGTGGTAGCCGAGGATGGTTTCGTCATCCCCCAGCTTGGCGAACCTTTCGCGGAGTTCGAGCAAGTCCTCGGCCGTGGCCTCGGCTTGCTTGACGCCTTTGATGACTTTCTGTGCTAGTTGTTCGTTGGTGATGAAACCATAAAGTTTCGATGGTTCCGTGGATACAGCTTCGTTTTGCGTTGCCTTATTTTTTTTTGCCATATTTTGTGGCCTCCACCATGTAAATACTCAAAATCGCAGCAATCGGTGGATTTGGCGGAAAGCCAGAGAGGGAGGCAACAATCGGTCGAAGGCAAGGACGCTGAGCTTGCGGGAACTTTGGGCCAAAATCGTCCCGATTCAGTATCTAAGAGAAAGATTGACCGGGGCGGGAGTCGCGGCAATGAGTATGGAAGAAGGTCAAACAGCAGTATGGACGAGCAGTTTTACACGGTGGCAGAGGCTGCCAAGATTCTCAAGGTAAGCGGAGACACAATCACGAAGATGTTTGGAGATCAGCCGGGAGTGCTGGATTTAGGATCACCAGAGCGGGCGCATAAACGCAGGTATCGCGTCCTGCGGATTCCCCATTCCGTGTTCAACCGAGTGCTTCACGAAAAACACGTGCAGTGACAGGTTCCTCTGAGATGCGGGGGCGTCTTATTGCAGGAACCGGATGACTCGCTATTTCCAGATCGCCTCGACCTTTTCCTGAAGGACAGCGCGATTCGGCTTGAGGTATCGAAGCGTGGACGCCAAGTCCGTGTGTCCCATCCAATCCTGAACCGTGCGCAAGTCCACGCCTGACCACAGCGACCGCGTGCAAAACGTGGCACGGAACCGATGCAACCATACTTCGGATTCGTCAATCCCGGCACGCTTTGCGACCGCCTTCGCCATGTCCAAGAAGTTCAACTTCGGCTGTCCATTCTTGGTGGGAAACAGCAAGCCGCCTTTGCCGCGCTTTACAAGCGTCGCCTTCAGCTTCGACATCAGCGCTTTGGGAACGGGAATGGTGCGTTCCTTGTAAGCCTTCGGCGTCCATCCGTATTCGGGATTGTGCTTGACGCTAATCGTGCAGTTGGCGAAGTCCACGCAGCGGTCGGTCGCGTAGATCACTTCCTGTTCGCGCATCCCCGTCTGCAAGAAGAACTCGAACAGCAGAAGTTCATCGTCATCGCAAGCGGCGAAGAACTTGTCCAGAGTTTCCTGATCGTAGATTTCTGGTTCTTCTTCCACGAACTTCGGCCAATCGTGCGGCTTGATCTTCGGCTTCACGTCGTAGTGCTTGAGGAAGGACATCACATTCGAAAACTTGTTCCAGCAGCTACGGGGACTCTGTCCCTTATCTTCTCGCAGGAACACCGAGAACTTCACGAGGTCGCCGCGAGTGATGTCTTTGATTGATTTATTGCCAACGCACTCGTAGAAGTAGCGCAGCGCGACGGTGTAAGCTTGGTGCGTCTTCTTTTTTCGGCTGGAAGAGATTTCGGACAGATAATCGTCCATCGCAACGTCCAGCATCAGTCCGGCTGGTTTCTTTTTCTCAACTTTTGGACGCCAGCCTTCCAGCAGCGTGGCTTCTTTCCTGAGTTGCGCCACTCGTGCGTCGTTCCAGTTTTTGGCGTCCAGCGTCTCCCATGTGCCGCCATAGCGAAGCACGTAGACCGTTCCGGCTGGTTCTGTTGATTTGGCTTTGCGGTATTTGCGAGTGGAATGTTCCCTGACGTAAAGCGAGACCTTCATCGGTATGCCCTTGCGGCTTAATACCGAGAAGACGTAGAGGACGGCGGTTATCGATCCGGCTCAAAATGTAGCCGAATCTGTAGCCGCTAGGCCTTCAGCCCTTAAGTCCTTTGGAATGAAGTATGGCGGAGAGAGTGGGATTCTCTGTTGACCCTTTCCTGCAAGTAATGGTAATTCCTACGCTTAGCGATTATAACCAGTGTTTATGCTGACTACCCGCACATTCATAACTTAGGCTGCTGTCTTCCCAGTTCCCCTAGTTGCCTGTGGTTTCACATTTTTCGGTATTACTGGTATCACCAAGGCCAACCCTCCCTACGCCCATTCGGTGTCGTCGTATCCGATGCTGAAATCACCATAGCAACTTAAGCGACCCGCGTGCTTCCGGGCGGGTTGTTCTGGCAAACTACCGTCCCGTGGGGAAACAGAGCGCAATCGAGCGCAGTGGCAGCATCGACGTGATAGCAAATGCTCTATGCAGCATCCCGTTCTGGGAAGCAAAGCGAGGGTTGTAGGTCGAGTTTGTCTACTGCCGGCTTCACATAGATGTGGAATGACGCTCGGTCTCGTGCGAGCTTCGGGCCAATCACACCGGTCAGCCTCTCAACGGTGGTGCTCAAGTCTTTTGCGTGCATCTGCTGCAATTCAATCGTAATCGTGATGTCGAACAACCCCCCACTTTCCCATTCTTGAAAGTGTTGTGCCCTATGCGCGAGCAAACTACCCCCGAGCATCCGAGCTAGGCTCACCAGTGAGCGGCTTTTGCACGCTGCGCATTCGTCACCTCGAGTGCTGCCAATGACCTCGCAATCCAGGCATAAGACTGCATTCCAGAGAGGGAGAACTCCTGCGTCCAGATGGTTCCTTGTTCCGGCGAACATATACACCAACCCCTATCGCTGAGATGTGGGCAGCTACACTCAATAAGAATACAGCGTCATTCTCAATTTGTAAGCTGTCAAAACGCTGATCTCTGTCGCTTTGTTTCTGTGCGCGCATGGGCCGTTCTCTATTGCCTGCTCGTCGCCTACTGCTGCGTCTGGGTGCCGTGGCGTGCGCAGATGCACATATCGCATGACCGGAGTAGAACCACCTCGGTCCGCGTGGGCTACGGATGGCTCTGGGCTGGGCCGAGCCAAGGCGACCAGTCGGCAAACCAGTCCGCAACTCCAGATTTACACATCATTGGCTTGCGGCTATTGGCCCCTACTGCCCTCGCTAGCGCAGCTCTTTTAGTCGCGTTCCGCAGCTAGCCAGCACATCGCAAACTCTGTTTCGTCCGGATTGCGGACGCTGAACTCGCTGATGTTCGGATCCATACCCAACCCGCCTTGGATTATGGATTCGCCACAGGAATCATGGATTAGTTTCAGGCGGTAATGGTTGGTGAATTCAATAATGGTCATGGTGCCCTTTCCAACGTGATATATAGAAAGTGGGGGATTGGTAGTGCATGGTAGAAGGCCGGATGCTCGTTCTAATACTGATCACGATTTTGCTTGTGGGGTGTCGCGGGCAAGATCGGGGAGGGGTCAACTCAGAGATAGCAGCGCCGATTTTGAGCGGGGTCCTTGGTAATCGATCCGGCTCTCTTGAATATTGGGGAAAGTGCGACTCGAACCGATGTCCCGATTTTCCCAAGGCCCGGTCCCATGACAAGGGCACAGGTTCCACAGTTCGCGACTTGCAGGAAGTATTTGGCGATGATTCAGAGATGCGAGTACGCGAGGAGCCAGATAGAACGATTCGAATGGTCGAAGCGGATGTTCCGCAAGACCTCTTGAACGTGAAGATCCGTCACATTTCGTTTGACGTTGATTACGGAGTAAATCATCCTGGTTACGGAATAAATCACCCTTCGTTTGAAGCGAGAATGGCTGTCGGGACGATATTGGCAGCACCGGAGGTAAAGGCCTTCATGAAAGACCATGGTATTGGGCTGATCTCAGAATTCCAAATTGCCCCTGGGTATTCGATGCCGTCGCCTATGGCACCCCACGTTTCCGGCAATTTGGATGGCGTAACACTTTCCTCGGCTCTGGACTATGTGTCGCGAACTTTTCCAGGCTTCTGGATTTATGAAAATTGCCAGAGCACAAAACATAAAAGGACGGTTTTTTCCACCTTCTATCCAAACAGTCCCGGATAGCAGGGCGGCGTTGTGTTTGAAGTGACTCCATAAAGGACCTAACACTCACCTTACTTCTGAGGCCCGAGCAGTCCGATGTACATCTCCTTCACTGCTCTGGGCGGCGGCTCTACGAGATAGCACCTATGGCAGCGGGGATAGTTCAAATAGTCGTGGGAATCGTCGTCATCATATTCGGGTTCAATGCCGACGCGTTTTACGCTGCTTTCATGCGCCGGCCCCGGCCAGACGAAGAGCCAATGCCCAAGCGGCTGGGCCGGATCATTTATGTTGTAGTGGGACTTGTCTTCATAATTGCGGGGATCGTGAGCCTGCGGCATCACTAACAAGGCGGCAAACAGCCGATCGACTTGGGCTTGGAATTTCACAAAGTCGTTCTTTACATTCGCCGGGCGGTCCAGAGAATAAGCCAACCTGTGAAGGGCAGACCCTCAGATCGATCGGGAATGACCTAACTGGTAACTAATTGTGCGATTCTCGCCGGTCTCGCCTGCTCGATTTCTTTCCTCAATCGCGAAATGCTTTTACGCTTGTTGTCATCACTCAGGTTTTGCCAACCTTTGCGGTCAATAATACGAGATAGTATCTGGTGTAGCCGCTCTCCCTCTTGCTCACTTAGTTGCTGGCGCCGAGCATCGGTGAGTGGCGTTGTTTTTCCTCTGCGCTTCATCGCTCCCGGCGCTTCAGACGCACTTACTCCCAGCCGAGATAACTCCATAGCTACTTGATCCTTCTTGGCCGTCGATACTGGAAATGGGTTGGCCACCTCCTCTTCCGCGAACCACTCGCCATCGCGCCATGGTGGGGCGGCTTCAATCAGAAATTTCCTCATTTCAAGTGAAAGGGATTGATGGGCGTTCTCGGTGACGCCTGTTACGTCAACTACCGGTGGCGTAATATTCGAGAGGATGAAAGTAACCGCGAGAAACTGGATTTGCTGGTGGGGACTAGCGGGCTTGGTCGTCCCTGTAGTTCTCTTGCTCCGCTGGTATTTTTCGATCGCTCGTTTGGGGAGTTAGAACTTATATTCTGGCCGACTTCGTTCATCTTGATGGCGCTCGAAGGGCCGCTTGAACGAGTGGTTATGGTGGTGGTGTACACAGTAGCACTCGCGGCAAACGTGATGCTGTATTCAATTTTGGGTCTATTGAGTTGGCAGCTTCTTGACCCCATCCTCCGGCGACACTCCCAGAAGGTTCTGAGTGTAAACGCCTTCCATGAGAAGGCCGGTCGGAGTCAAGAACAGTTTTCGTTCCGTCCTGACTTTGCCTGAGCGGGCCGCCTCTGCCGCCGCCCTTCCATCCGCACTCTTGGGTGAGCATTACTCCCGTAACTATGCTGCACTAGCCCCGTTGGGACATACTTGCGTGTTGAAAAAGCACAAGACCTCTTGTTGTTCTTGTTCCTAGACACCGCCTTACTCGTTGTCCGGCACCTACACTTGCTCCCTTTCATCTGGAGTGGTGGATACGATGCCGGAGTCTTGCAGCTCTAAGCGATCTCGTAGTCTTCCACAGCATCGGATACAAGTTGCACTGTCGCGCCTCTACACGGCTCTGGCAGGAGACGACAGGGCACCGCAGAAATAGTGTGGCTTCCTGATCCTCGAAGTCTGTACCGGTCGCGACAGTGTGGACGACGAAATCAATTCAGGGCAGGAATCTGTTAATTCGAGAACGAACAGATTTGTCTCTCAGCTTTCAGAAAAGGAATAACATGATGCGCACCCGCTCCTACTTCCTCACGATCGTCGTCGGTCTCCTGATCCTGTGCTTGAACGCAACCTTCGCCGGTGCTCAAAACGTGTCCTTCGCCGGCGCCCAGACCTCAGTGGGCAGCGGACTTTCTAACCCTACCGGGTTGGCGGTGGATGGAGCGGGCGATGTCTTCATCGCGGATACCTTTAACAACCGCGTGGTGGAGGTTCCGGCCGGTGGCGGCGCCCAGACGACGGTGCCAGCCAGCGGACTGAATAACCCGTTCGGCGTGGCGGTGGACGCAGCCGGGGATGTCTTCATCGCGGACTCCCGAAACAACCGGGTGGTGGAAGTTCCGGTCGGTGGCGGCGCGCAGATCACGGTGCCGGCCAGCGGACTGAGTAACCCGTTCGGCGTGGCGGTGGACGCGGCGGGCGATGTCTTCATCGCGGATAGCAGCAACGGCCGGGTGGTGGAGGTTCCCGCCGGTGGAGGCCCTCAGACCACGCTGGGCAGCGGACTCCATGCGCCGTACGGGGTGACAGTAGATGGAGCGGGCGATCTCTTCATCGCGGACACCTACAACAGCCGCGTGCTGGAGCTTCCATACCTTGGCAATGGGGCGTATGGCCCGCAGGTCACGGTGAGCGGCGCGCTGTATTACCCGACCGCGGTGGCGGTGGATGGGGCGGGTGATCTCTTCATCGTGAACGGCGGGGACAGTCAAGAGGTAGTGGAGATTCCGGCCGGTGGCGGCACACAGACTACGCTGCCGCTAAACACAGCAGATTATTATTACGGCGTGGCGGTGGATGCAGCCGGCGATCTCTTCATCGCGGGTCAAGGTAATAACCAGGTGGTGGCGCTGCAACGCATTGCGGTCAAATTCGGAAATGTCAACATCTGCCCTGGGGAACAGACAACTCCCGCGCCCTGCAGCCAGACCATCACGCTCAACTACAACGTCACGGCATCCACGACTTTCGGAACAACCAGCGTAGTCACCCAAGGCGCACCCGACCTGGACTTCACCCTGAGCACCGGCGGGAGCTGCACCGGCACCGTGTCCGCAGGCGGCACTTGCACCGTGAACGTCACCTTTGTGTCTCTCGCGCCCGGATTGCGCACAGGCGCGGTGGAGCTCTCCGACAACTTGGGCAACCTGCTGGTCACCACCTTGCTTCACGGTATAGGCCAAGGGCCAGCGGTTGCGTTTGGCCCAGGCACCCAGACCACGGTTCCAGCCAGCGGACTGGTTAACCCGTACTGTGTGGCGGTGGATGGAGTCGGCGATGTCTTTATTGCCGATCCCGGCAACACTCGGGTGGTGAAGGTCCCGGCCGGTGGAGGCCCACAAACCACAGTGGGCAGCGGATTGATTGGTCCGTTCGGGTTGGCGGTGGATGGAGCGGGCGATGTCTTCATCGCGGATATTGGTCTTAACGAGGTGGTCGAGGTTCCCGCAGGTGGAGGCCCCCAGATCACGGTGGCCAGCGGACTGAATCACCCGTACGGTGTGGCGGTGGATGGAGGGGGCGATGTCTTCATTGCGGATAGCCTCAACAATCGGGTATTAGAAGTTCCCGCAGGTGGGGGCTCCCAGATCACGGTGGCCAGCGGACTACACCCATTCGGTGTTGCAGTGGATGGAGCGGGCGATGTCTTCATTGCGGATAGACCCAGCGGCAACAACCGGGTGGTGGAGATTCCGGCCGGCGGAGGTCCCCAGATAACGGTAATAAGCGGACTTTATAACCCGTCGGGTGTGGCGGTGGATGGAGCGGGCGATGTCTTCGTTGCGGATTTCGACAACAACCGGGTACTGGAGCTTCCATACATCGGCAATGGGACGTATGGCCCTCCGACCGCGGTGGGCATCGGGATAAGTTACCCGTTCGATATGGCGCTGGATGGAGTCGGCAATGTCTTTATTGTGGATTGGGGCAACAGCCGGGTGGTTGAGGTGCATCGCGACCAGCCGCCAACGTTGAGCTTTGCGTCCACGCCGGTAGGCAGCACAAGCAGTGACAGTCCACAGTCGCTCACCATGCAGAACATCGGCAACCAGCCGCTGAATGCCATTACTCCGGGACTAGTCGTCGGCGGACCAAACTTTCTGCGGGTCGCTGGCTCAGGCACGCCAGCAGATTGCGCCAACACTTTCTCGCTGACGCCGGGAGCAACCTGTAATCTCAGCATCAGCTTTGAGCCGCAGAGTGTCGGCAGTTTCAGGGCCGCGGCCACATTCACCGACAACACCCTTAACGCTACCGCTTCCAGTCAGAGCGTTGCGCTGCAGGCCACAGCCACGCAAGGGAGCCAGACCATCACTTTCGGAGCACTCTCTAATCAGGCACTCGGCACCGCGCCGTTCCCGCTGAGCGCAAGCGCCTCCTCGGGCCTTTCCGTGAGCCTAGCTTCGACGACCCCCGCCACCTGCACAGTTTCGGGCGCCACTTTGACGCTGGTCGCCATCGGCACATGTAACATCCAGGCGACGCAGGCAGGCAACGCCAGCTACGGCGCCGCTACACCCGTCAGCCAGAACTTCCAAGTAACGCAAGAGATCCAGACCATCAACTTTGGGGCGCTCTCAAATCAGTCACTCGGCACTGCGGCATTCACGCTCAGCGCGACCGCGTCTTCGGGCCTCGCTGTGAGCTTTGCTTCGACAACCCCGGCCACCTGCACGGTATCGACCGCTACTGTAACGCTGGGCGCCGCCGGCACCTGCACCATCCAGGCAACGCAGACCGGCAACGCCAACTACGTCGCCGCCACACCTGTCAGCGAGAGCTTCCAGATCGGCGACTTCATCCTGGCCTCAAATCCGCCGAGTGCAAGCGTAACTGCCGGGCAATCTGGGATATTCACTCTGACCGTGACGCCCCAGGGCTCATTCACCAGTGCGATCACCCTCTCCTGCAGCGGGCTCCCGGCAATGGCAGGCTGTGACTTCACCTCAGCCATGGTCACTCCCAACGCCAGCCCCGTAACCACAACGCTGAACGTCACCACCGCGGCTCATACTACGGCGCTGGCGATGCCCCCGTCTGGTCATCGTTCGAATCCGTTGTACGCCATTTGGGTGGTACTGCCAGCTATGTTTCTGGGCACACTTGGGATGGTTGCGCCTAAAGGCAGAAGGTTTCTGAGCTACTGCTTCGTGTTTCTGCTGGTCGGCGGTTGCCTCTTGCAGGTGGCTTGCGGTGGCGCGAACGGCGTGAACACTGCGACTGGCACTCCGGCTGGCGCCTACTCCGTCACCGTTACTGGCGCGGCAGGTTCCAACCGACACACAACCACAATCAAACTTACCGTCCAGTGAGCGCTGAGTGCACCGCTCGGGGCTGACTCGGGCGGCCGCACTCGCTAGTGCGATAGCGAAATCACATCTCCAATCCACCGAACGAGGCAGTTTATTTTGCCGCAAGTTGGTGCGTCGAATATTCCCGTTGCCCGATTGGATAGTTGGCGAAAAATCTCTCCAGGAACTCCCCGTCCGAAACTCTCGGTCGTAGTTTTAGGCCGCGTCAGCAACTTCAATGATTTCCAATCCTAGCTGTGCGGCTTTTCGCTTGAGATGGATGACCTGCTGTTTGCGGTGTTGGGACTCATATAACTCGGCTCCTTGGTCCACATATTTCATTCCGTAACGCAGCATGCGGTAGAGGAGCCGGGCGAGTTTAGCGGCCATCGCCTTGGCCGCCACTGGAGGCCCCAGCCGAGTCCGAAATCGGCGGTACTGCGCCCCTAAATAGGTGTCGCTCTCCCGTAAATTAGTGGCCGCCATCCTTAAGACAGTAGTCGCGCGGTTGTTGGTGGGCATGCGACCTTTCCCAATGACTTTGCCCCCACTGATGTTTGTTGTCCGGAGACAGTTTCAGCCAAGAAACAAAATGGTTCTCGGTCTTCCACTTGCTCATATCCAATCCTACTTCGCTGACCACCGTCATCGCCGCCATGACATCGATGCCATCGATCTGGGTCAGGTCCGTACCGGTCATGCGAAACAACTCTTCCCGCAAATTAAATTGTGGATTGCCTTTTTTCTTTTTCTTGCGCCGTCCCTTTCGCATTTCTTCCGGCAGAGTGGCCCCCTGGGTCCGATCCTGGAGTCGTACGAGGTACTTTGCCAGCTGTTGATCGCACTCCGTGATCTGTTTCTGGCAAAACTCGTATCCCGCCTGTTCCTGCCGCAAGACAAATAGCTGATCCTCTTGCCAGTTGCCCTCCAGAGCTTGCGCGATCTCTTCCTCGCTGGCCTCCACCCGACAATCCCGATACGCCGCCAGTTCCCGGGAATCGCGTTGCCCATCCAGAATCGCCTTCAGGATGGCCTGCCCGGTCACCCCCGGTGATGTCGCTGATCACGTTGGCCAACCGGATATTCATCTGTGTCAGCGCCTTCAGCATGCGCTGAATGTGGCGACCGGTACTCCACACCAGATCATCACGCGCGTCAAATCTTTGCTGATGGTCTGATAACTCGCGCAGCGTCCGGAGTCCATTTTCTCCGTGGTAGACCGGCCGCAACATTCCGGTGCGCAGTAAATCCGCCAGCTTGCGTGCATCCACCTTGTCGCTCTTGCTCCCCTCCTTTAATAAGGCATTGCGGCGCGGACGGCAGACCACAACTTCCTGCACCTGCGGTTGCAGCAAATCGTACAGCCCGGCCGCCCAGGTTCCTTCTTCTCTCTAGCGCCGCCGTAGCGGAGCGAAGCCCTGCACGCGCAGCGCAGCGGAGGCGGCGCCCATCACGGCCGCGACCCTCTGAAGGGGGCGCTTTTTCATAATGCATTGATCTCGATGAGGAATGCTATAGATGTCACAACGTTTATTCCTTCAAGGACTCCTTCACAACCTTTCATCCACGCGTTTCATCATATTGGCGGACGGCTGGAGGCAGTATGCGGTATGCGATAGCTTTGTTGTCTGCCCTGTCGTGTGTTGCCTACACTCAAGGCTCAACCACCAAACATAATGCGGCTCCCGGTACCCTGGAGCAAGTGCTCTATGTCGCGGACACTACCAATCTGTATACCTACGACATCGATCAGCAGACCTACCAGCCGATCCTGATGGGCACGATCCCATTGCCCAAGACCCAATTGAACGGGTTGGCGGGCTCTTCTGATGGGAACTTCCTCTACGTGATGGCTTCCGATCCGTATCCGGCAACCGACAATCGCATTTACGTCTATGAAACAAATGGATACGGCGTTCCCGGAATGCCAGTGCAATCGGTTGGGGCGACCAACGACGAGGGCACGGCCTTTGTCGCCCCCGCCTACGGGTCTTCGATGGTTGTCGATCCCACCGATAACTTCTTGTATGTCGTGCATTATGGGAAACAAGCCAATCGGGACCAGAACCTGCCGTGGTCCATTTACCGGTATGAGATCAACGCAACGAATGGAGAGTTGTCTCAGTTGGTCAATGAAGGGACTTATTTATTGCCTGACCAGGCGGGATTGAACGACTGCAGCTTGTCAATCCTCGGGGTGAACGCCAAGGGCACCAAGATGTATGACTATGAGTTTTGCGGGACGCGCGAGGGAACGAATGGTTACTACAATGAAATTACGGTGAATCCGCAGACCGGAGCGCTGGGAACGCTGCAACAGATTTTCGCCTATAGTGTCGACTCGTTTTCACTTCCGGATTCTGTCCAAGTCGTCAAGGAGCGGGTGTTTGCGTTTGAATATCCGATCCCCTACCAACCGTACAACGAATTGCAGGTTTATCCCGTCACGACGAACCAAAATGCTAAGCCGCTGATTACTTGTACATCGACGATGCTAGCGGCGTGCGGGTCGGACATTGGCGTGGCGCATCCCTCGGGCAAGTACGTGTTTTATAGCAATGCGCAGGACAACACCACGGAGGTGGACGCGGTAGACCTGAGTTCGAAACAGATCGTTTCGACGGGCACGACATTCCCCACTCCTACGAACGCCAACAACCAATCGAATATCCTGTGGTTCAGTCCCGATGGTTCTGTTGTGTACTCGTGGTATCAGAGCACGATCTCGATCTTCGGTTTTAACGCCTCGACCGCTGCCATTATCACGGGTGGATTTGTTACAGACACGAGTACGGTTGCAATATTGCCGACACAAAGGCGCTGAGATCGCGCACGTTTATGCTTCGTAGCTCGGCCCGCATAGAACTTCTCGTGTATCTTGTCTATGATTCGACGGGTTCGCTCTCGGTTGCGACAGCGAATCATGCCCCCGGCAAGTTCAACGGTATTCCACTGCGAGGTTGCTCAAGTACGGCAACTTTAGACCCATTGGTACACCGTGCAGTTTTATACGGATGAGTTTTGGGGAAGAGACGTTTTTTCGCGCCGTCCTCTTTCCTGGGCGTTTCTGATTCTGATGATACCGATCCCGGCGCTGATCATGAACCGGGTCACTTTTCCACTTCAGTTGCTCGCCGCAAAACTGTCGGCTGCGCTGCTAGAACTGGTGGGGGGCGTCGTGCACCGGGAAGGAAATATACTCTGGCTTGTTTCCGGGGCGCTGGATGTCGCCGAGGCTTGTAGCGGAATCCGGTCGCTTCTGACCCTCGTCACGGTGGCTATCATCTACGGGTACCTGATGGAGACTCGCAGGTGGGTGCGGGTGGTACTGGTAGGCTTGGCGGAGCCGATCGCCGTGGTGGCTAACAGCTTTCGAGTTTTTACCGTAGGTCTGTTCAAGCAGCTCGGTCATGGGGACTTAGCGGAGGGGGGTTCCCATGCCCTCATGGGACTGCTGGTCTTCGCAGTGGCATTGATAATGTTATTCGCTGTGCACCAAGTGATCTTGCTCATCTGGGGGAGCGGTCCGGCTGCATCACGTAGCGTCGTGCGTCTGGAAGAACAGTCCGCTGGGGGAACGCCCGTCAAGGCCGGATCTTTTCGCTTTGGGATTGTTGCTGTGTCAATGTTGGCCACGGCGATCGGTCTGCAGGTTATTCGGGCTGGGAGATTATTAAGCATGTAGGTTTCCTGCCCTCGCAGATTGGTGATTGGACAGGAACCGACATTCCTATCAGCCAGGCGGAACTTGACATCCTCGGACCGGGCGAGTATCTCATGCGCGATTACGTAAGCGCGAGCCAGCTGCAACCAATGATCACTCTCTACATCCCGTTTTTTCCGTCGCAAAGGGCAGGCGATACGATCCATTCGCCGGACCATTGCCTGTTGGGTGCGGGATGGTTTCCGATTTCGCGGGAGGTGATTCAGCTTACGCGTCCGAATGGATCTTCGATGCCTGTCAAGCGCTACGTGGTTTCAAAATCGGGAGAGCGGCAACTGGTGCTTTACTGGTTTCAAGCGCATGGCCGCGTATTGGCCAGCGAGTGGCAGGCGAAGTACTATCTGATCTCCGATTCGATTCACGTAAACCGCAGCGACGGCGGGATGGTACGGCTTATGACCCCAGTGCTTGACGGCGAGTCTCCTGACGCCGCACAGGCGCGCATGATGAGGCTAGGATCGCAGTTCCTGCCTCTGATCGATAGCTACACCCCACGGTGATCTTGGTCGTTCGGTCGTTCGACAGTTGATGAAGACAGATGGGATGAGTTCTACATGGCGCCCAGCGCCACAACGATTAATGAAAACGGGTTCTTCATTGCCGGTCTATTTATCTCCTTGCGCTTCGAGCGCGTCGATAACTTGGGAGCTTATCGCATCCCGCCGGAGACCGGCATTCTCATCCCATCTGTTTTCGTCAGGTATCATCCCAGTCGGGCTTTGCCGGACGCGAGGGTGATCACCGACGCTGGCAGCGCCAAGTCAATGTTAGAGGAAACGGCCACATGAGTAAGCCACGCCAGTCGCCGCAAATACTTATCTTCGCGATCACGATGTTTTTCGCCCTGCCCACCGCATCGCATGCCCAGGTCAAGGTCCTGATGTCCGGTGGCTTCTCAGCCGCTTACCAGGAACTTCTACCTGAGTTCCAGAACACCACCGGCATCGCTGTCAGCACGGCGCGGGGTGCGTCGCAGGGAGATGGACCCAACACCATCGGCGCTCAGCTTCGTAGAGGGCTGCCCGCCGACGTCGTGATCATGTCCAGGGGCGGCCTGACCGAGCTGATGGCGGAAGGCAGAATCGCCGTCGGTTCAGACGTCGATCTCGCGCGAGTCCCGTTGGGAGTGTGCGTGCGTGCCGGAACACCCCGGCCGGACATCAGCACAATTGATGCCCTCAGACAGATGCTCCTTCGCGCGAAATCCATTGGTAGCCAAAGCAGCTCCACAATCTACATGACAACCAAATTATTTCCGCAACTCGGCATCGCCAGTGCGATGACGGGAAAGCTCTCGGACGCGGGACCGGCGGGCGTGGCCAGCGGAGAGGTGGAGATAGTTATCGCGCCCGTAAGTGAGATCCTTCCGGTTCCAGGCGCCGATTTCGTCGGCACCATCCCTGCCGAAATCCAATTCGTCCAGGTGTTCGCCGCTGCTCTGGTAAAAGGGACGAAAGAACCCGAGGCATCCAAACGGCTCATCGCCTTCCTCGCGTCGGAAAGGGCAACTGCTGCAATCGAGAAGACAGGAATGGAGCGCCCGGCGCTGCGATGACCGTGATGAAAAACGGCACTTGAATCGGGGGGTTGTCTCAAATGGCGATCGCGGTAGGGATACCAGTCGGCCTGGTACCCCCCGCACAGATCCGGACGAGCGCTCGTTAGCGCATCCCGTTCTTATCTCGGATGAGTGGCGGCAAAGCGAGCATCGGGGAAAGGATGGGGCGTCCAGTACAATCCCCGGAGCCATCGTGCCGGGCTTCTTACTTTTGAGCATCAAGGGTTGCGGGGAGTTTGAGCAGGAGTGACTGCGCATTCTCCCAAAGCCGCCGCAGCAAAGCGTCAGCAATTCTCAAAAAGTGAAATCTGTTAACAACAGTTGGCCCCCAGCGAAGCAACGCACGACGTACTACAATCCGTAGATATGAAGTCAGCAATCCGCCTACTGTTTGCTCTCGCTGCGGTTTGCTCGGCGGCATTCTCTGATCCTCTTCCCATCGGCCAGTTGGTCGATATCGGAGGACGTAAACTTCACATCCACTGCACGGGAAATGGCAGCCCCACAGTAGTCGTGGAAAATGGCGGCGCTGCTTTCTCATTTGATTGGGACCTCGTTCAGCGGCAGGTTGCGCGGCTTACTCGAATCTGCACCTATGATCGTGCTGGATATGCGTGGAGCGATCCGGGACCGGAGTTCGACACATTCGATCAGGCTACGCATGATCTCCACCTCCTGCTTGCGAAAGCAGATATCCGCGGCTCCTACATCTTGGTCGGGCATTCATTGGGCGGGATGTTGGTCCGTTATTACCGAGCAAAATACCCGACCGACATCGTAGGAATGGTATTGGTGGACAGCTCGCATGAAGAAAGTCTGCAACACGTGGGACCGAATGTGGTGCGGGTTACCGAACTCACAGCCAAGCAGTTCCAGAGTCTGATTGATGAAGGGAAAGCGAGCCGTCCCAAGAATCCAGAACCGGACCCCGTCCGACGAACATCTTTCCGCCTTACGATAAGCTACCAATGGAATTTCAGAACCTCCATCTGTGGGCACTTAAGAAGGTACTGCCGCTGGTCAAAAACTGGGTCTCAAGCTTCAGTCTGACCTGAATCGACTTCACCAGATTCGCATTGCGAGCGAACATCCGCTTGGCGACACGCCACTGGCAGTACTTACGGCGTCGGAGTTCGACGTGGTGCAGGCGCCGGGAATGACAGTTGAAGAGGCGCGCCAAGATCACTTGCGTTTCCAGAACGATCTCGCAAAGCTTTCCATGAACAGCAGACAGGTGATGGTCTCAGGCAGCGGCCATGAGATTTATCTGTATAAACCGGATGTCGTTGTACGTTCCATTTCTGCGGTTCTGTTTTCAGTGAAAAACCACTCGCATTTGCCGCCAATCGAGTAACGGGTGAACCCGTTTCATCAATTGGCGATAGTGCGCCCTGAAAGGCGCTGGACTTCAGCGGGGTGCAACTCCCGCCCGGGAACTGGTTCGGTCTACCGCTGCTCCCACTGCGCTCAATCGCCAGCGGGCGAAAACGTGGAATCGCCTTCTCGACAGTTGGCGCATAATAGCCCTTGCCGTTGGCGGAACAACTATGCTGAGAAAAGGGTTCTCGGTCCGCGATAGCCAAACAAAATCCCGCCTCTCTTTCAAGGTTCCTGACGTCGGACCACACCGAACATTGAAGCGGAGCTTATTCCGAGACCCGGCTGCCATACCGATGCTTAAACAGATCGCCGAAAGCCTGCGGGTCAAAGGCTATGAGGTTACAGAACCGAAACCTGGCAAGGCGTGTCATGGGGCTTGTCGCGTGATCTTCCCGGACGTGGAAGTCGCAGTGGTTCTGCTGGTACGCCGTCGCAAGGGTAAGATCGAATTTAGAAATCTTGACGTGGCCTTCACAGACATTGCGACAGCGATTCCGACGCACGTTAAAGTCGCCAGACTGTCAGGAGTGGGCGGAATTGTGTGCCGCTATCAGAGACATTCTCGCCGAGGACTCACGATTGGAATCACTTCGGTAGAGAGCCTCCATGGAAGCAGAAGATAGCGACAACTGATGAGAAATCACGATTGCCCTCAGCGATCGGGCGGTCAAAATGTGCTGTCGGCTGTTTTCGTGAACTTACTGCGTGCTGTGCTACCCTGACCGATGCTTAGAACGCGGCGAGGCCCGCGACTGACGAAAAGGGCGTGATGAGCGAAACTTGGAAAGACGTGGCGCGGCAATCCACGCATCGAACCGTCCTCGAAGTGTCTGCAAACGGTGACGGTACGTTTGATATCACCTTCAACGAGAAAGTCGTGGGCAGCCGTATTCCCGAGAGATGGCTCGGCGATGAGCTTTGTGCAAAGCGGGGGTTTTGCTATGAAGAGCTTGCCTCAATCAAGCGTCAGCTTAGCCAATGTGGTCGAGCAGTTGTGATTCTGTAAGCGGCGTTAGCGTTCCACGTCGGTAACTGTTGAAAAATCCTATATCACCAGCTACGTCCGATAGATTCTCAGTTCGTGTCATCGTGCCCGAATCTGGTTTCTTCCCATCTTTCAACGTTTTCTGCGAGCTTTCGGCTCAGATCAGTTCGACATCCCAACCACGAAGCGATGCTATAGCCAACACCAGCGTAGAACGGAGCGGTGAACTCGATTTGCGCTAAGCCCCTCAGCATGTCGGGCGATCCAAAGTCCCTCATATCGCTCAACGCCCAAGACCCCGGAAGCAGGAATCCACCTGCAAAATACTGATGAAACGCAGCGGAGAGTTGACTCCCAAATACGGACGGAGCCGGGAAGGTGCCAAACTTGTAAGCGAGAATAACGGTGGGCACCAGCCAGACGAATTGGGCGGCCTTGTGCTTGAATCTAGAGTTGATCAAGCCTAAGAGAAATGCAGGAAAGAAGCTGAATTCGAATAGGTGAGAAAAGAGAAACTGAAATGGTCCCGACGAGGTGGGATGTTGCAAGAGAGGAAGCACCTTCCCGGCCGTCCACCCGGATAGCCACGGGGTGCAGAACTTTACTAGCGCGTAGACGGCTGCCAAATGAAGAAGAAACCACAGAGCCTGCCAGCCACTACCGCTGCGCCCCGCTGGTTTATCTTCCGTTGCAACCTGTCCTTCTACAGTATCTTCCACGGTCGTGCCGTTTATACGTCAAGCGCCAGCGAATCGCAAGCAAGGATAACTGTTGTAACATCGCGTCACCAACAACCCGGTCATTAGCATAATCTAATTTCAGCCACTATCGGCAAACAGCAAGCAATGAGGCCGGACACCAGTCAGCGGATTGATGTCACTCTGGTATTACGATGTCGATGCCTTTCCGGTAGTGCAAGCTGTTTATCCCGACCGGCAGAATCGTTTCCCCGAGGACGAGGGGTTTGACAAGGCGTTTGAGCAGCCGTTGATGCAGCCCAATGCTGCCATGACGAGGGCTGAGAATGATTTCTGGGCCTCGGCTGATCCGAAGAGCAGTCTATTCGACTGGAAGTTCCCAGACTCCCCACATGCACAAGCCTTTCTTTCTGAGACAATCCACAAAGGGACTGAGGGGTCACATACGTCTCACACGATGCTGAGGACGGTGCGGGGCAGTTTGTTGGCAACAGCATGTCCGACAGAAGCGCCCCTGTGCTCTCCTGCCTTCATCACGTAATCGATCGCGATCCGAGTCTCGCGGAATTGGCTGACCTGCCGTTGGGCTGGTGTGCGGAGCGGGATAGAGTTGGAGAGCCGTGGACTCGAAAGAAGCCCCTAAAAGATGACCTGTCGGAGTGACTTTCCTGTCCATTGGCGATAATCGCGTTAGCACTTTTTGACCGGACTGGTGGCGGCTAAATTCTCATTGAGCGCTATCGTCTGTGGGTGCTGAAAAAGGAACCAAGGCAGTAATTTCTCTGAATTTTCGCGACTCTGGCGAACGAACACTCAATAACTTACAGACGAATTTCGTCGTTGAAATTCCCTGAAAAAAGTTTTTCAACATCCACTCTCCTTAACACCCAATGACCAGCGCTTAACGTGACATCGCCTGATCTATATAAGGGGATGTCAAGAACATTTTTTTCCCTCCGCCGGATGCGCAGGTTTATTTCGCAACATCCAGCCCCTCTCACCATGGTAGACCGACTTCAGATGGTTACCGCGTAACAACTCTGCCAGCTCGCGCGCATCGATGCGATCGCTCTTGTTCCCATCCTTGAGCAGCGCGTTCTTGCGCGGATTGCACACAACCAGTTTCTCCACATGGGGATTGAGCAGATCGTACAGCCAGGCCGACCAGGTTCCTTCCTCAAAAGTCACCGCCAAAGTTCCGCGCAAGCCGGCAAAGAACTGAAGAATCGTCGCCGCTTCGGTCTCGAGCATGGACTCCATGATTAACTTGCCGGTGGAATCCGTCACCGCGACCACGATGGTTGCTTGATGAACGTCGAGCCCAATATACTTTTCACTGTTCATAAGGGTGCTCCTTTTCGTAGGTGGTGGTGCGAACAATCACAACCTACTCCAAGAGGGCGCCCTTTTATAATGCGATTGCGACAGTTATCCCTTCCTGTGGGAGCTGCGAGTGTGAAGTTACGGAGCTTGCCAGTCGAGAGAGTAAATTTCCTGAGCGCCGGTGTCGCGAAGCAAGAGGGGTGAATCGTCGGGAGCCATACCGAGCCAGACACTCCAGAAGCCGGCTTGCCGGAAGTTTTTCAGGTCGGCCACTCGCTCGATCTTGTGGTCGCGAATGCGTACTCGCATCACCGATGGCTGGTTCTCCTCGTGCAAGAAGTAAACATAGTCGCTGTTTTTCGACCAGTTGGGAAACCCACAGGTTATTTTCGCGATCTCAGCCCACTTTTGAGTGGCAGAGTCGAAAAGCATAAGGCTGCGGGAGGCGAAAGGCATGGCGACGATGTAGCGTCCATCGGGCGACCAGCGGGGCGAATAAAGGCCCTCTGAGCCATGCACCGTCGAAATTTGATTCGTCCTGACGTCGAGGATCCGGATGGCAGTGTTGGGATCAGACGGAGGTCCGCCGAAAGCAATTTTTGTTCCGTCAGGCGACCAAGTAGGATCATATTGTTCCGGGGGGTCTTCAGGCATGATTTTGCGCGGAGTTCCGCCATCGGCTGAGACCGTGTACAACTTCGACTTTTGGCCGGGCAAAAGACCATAGAAAACGAGCTGCTGGCCATCGGGTGACCAGCTCGGGAGCACGGCGGCGAACGGCGGGTAGGTGAGTTGAACTCGCTGGCTGCCGTCCGATTTGCTTTTCCAGAGCGTGCCCTCGGGATAGCTGGCATAGGCCACCCATTGTCGATCCTTAGAGAAGCTGGCGCTGTCCGCCGAGATTCCGGAAAGAAATGGAGCAAACCCCGCGGACTTTGCGTCGTAGCGAGCCAGTTCCCCGCGCGCCAACGCTCCCACCACGAACAGCTTTTTGCCATTCCTGCTGGGCACAGGCCAGGAGAAGGTCATCGGCCCTGAGGTCAACTGGACGGGTTGGCTGCTCGCCTTTCCGAACAGATTCGCTTTTTCTGCCAGCGCCCAGATATTGCCTTGTGACCGGAAAACAAAATATTTTCCATCCGGAGTCCATAGGCCGCAACACTCGTTGGGAGGAGTGCGCCAGGCGGGGAGCAGAGGATGAGGGTCTCTCCCATTGACCGAAACTTGCCAAAGCGAGCCTCCACTACCGTACAAACCCCCGACTCTGAATCGAATCACGGTACCGTCAAGCGACCAAGCCAGTTCGAGCGCTGTATCGGGCGCCGAGAAGAGCTTGTGGGGTTCGGAACCGTCACTGTTTGCCAGGAACAAGTTGGGGCCGTCGGCATAAACAATCCTTTGGCCATCGGGAGACCAGGCGGCGGCCTGACCATCTGCATCTCCGAGTTTGCGAGGTGACCCGCCGAGCACTGGAACTGCCCAAAGCGGTCCATGGGTTGCTGTCTGGCCCACCTCGTCGGCCACAAGCAAGGTTGCCCCATCGGGGGAAACCGCAAGCAAAAACATGGTCGGAGCAGGAACTGCGACAGGCGCCACCTCTCCACCGGAGATAGAAACTTGCGCTATGACTGGACCAGCGGAGGTGAACTCGAGGAGATAAAGCCGCGCGCCGTCGGTCCCGACCAGATACTTGGGACTGCCGTCGTGAGTGACCGGGACGTAGCCGGATACTTTGGGCGAAGGGAGAGGGCGGGATTGAAGATAGATGAGCGCTGCAACGATGAGAAGAGCCAGGCCGCCGCCGGTTGCTACCAAAGTTTTCCAGCCAAGACGCGTTTTTTGGGAGGCCACAGCCGAGGAACTGCTTGTCCCGGCCACTGCTGAAAACTCGGCACTAGCCGCTGATGCAGCTATTGTGGCGGCAGACCGGCCCGAGTCCGTATCCCGCTTCAGCCGTTGCAGGTCGGCTCGCACCTCCATCGCGCTCTGGTAGCGCAGGTTACGGTCTTTTTCCAAAGCCTTGTTGATGATGCGTTCCAGTTCGCCGGGCACAGCGGGATTCAGCCGTACGGCGGGGGCTGGCGTTGCGTCCAGGATGGCTTTGAATATCTCCGCGGAACTATCGGCACGAAACGGGAGTGTGCCGGTCGCCATCTCGTAGAGCACGGCGCCGAACGAGAACAAATCGCTGCGGGCGTCCAGTTCTTTGCCTCGAGCCTGCTCCGGTGACATGTAGGCGATGGTGCCGAGCGTAGAGCCGGGACTGGTCAGATGCTGTTCATCGATTGCGGCCGTCATCGTGTTCGCCGACGCATCACGATTGAAGTAGCGGGCCGATGCGACCTTCGCCAGCCCGAAATCCAGCACCTTGGCGTGCCCACGCTTGGTGACAAAGATGTTGGCAGGCTTGATGTCACGGTGGACGATACCCTGGGAATGCGCAGCGTCCAATCCGTCGGCAACCTCGGTCGCAAGCGAGAGCACAGTTTCGTTATCCAACGGCTTTCCTGCGATGAGGTGCTTCAGGGTCACGCCGTCGAGAAATTCCATGGCGATGAAAGCTTGCCCATCCTGCTCGCCGATGTCGTAGATGGTGCAAATGTTGGGATGGTTGAGAGCGGATGCGGCCTGGGCTTCGCGTTGAAAACGGGCGAGGGTCTGGGGGTCGCGGGCAACTTCTTCGGGCAGGAATTTGAGGGCGACGAAGCGTTGCAGCCGCGTGTCTTCAGCTTTATAGACCACTCCCATCCCGCCGCCACCGAGCTTCTCGACGATGCGATAGTGCGAGATGGTTTGGCCGATCACTGGCGCGAATCTTACGTCTGCAAGACGGGCAAGTCAATGAAAGGCGCCGAGTTGGAGGCGTCTCAGGATCACTGTTGATCGCGGTAGGGATACCAGTCGGCCTGGTACCCCCCCGCACAGATCCGGACGAGCGCTCGTTAGCGCATCCGGTTCTTATCTCGGATGAGTAGCGGCAAAGCGAGCATCGGGGAAAGGATGGAGCACAGCCGGGCGGGGAAGCCAGCGCTTTGCCAGGGTGAGCATCCGCGTCCAGTTGATTCGGTGTTTCTGGGTCCGGCGGCGAATACTATGCCACCAGCAGACCAGCACCCGATGCCGGAACAGGGATAGGCTAGCGTTGTTTCCCGGTACCGCGTAGTAGTTGAAGTATCCCTGCACGACCGACCGGAGCCATTGGCCGGTTTGGGGCACGGGATCGTGCATGCGCTTGCGGAGCTCCGGTTTTATTTGCCGCAGCTTGGCCCGCATGCGTTTGCGAATCGTCGTGCGCCGTACCATGAATCGCCCCAAACTATTTTGATTCTGAAACAGTTCAGCCCCGCGTAAGTTACTGAAAGATTTGGGTTGCATCAGCACGTTGTGGGGGATAGAAAAGCGTTTTGGGAGAAAAATGTGCAACACGTTGTGCAACGGTTCTGAAAAGGGATTAAGGATCGAAAATCCGGATGGGATATCGAGTCCATTCAAAATCACCCGGCCGACGTTTAGATGGACGGGGCGCGTTTTACGGCTGATCGTCCTGATCGTCGAGGGTGTGTTTTTCCGGGAGCATGCGCTGATGCAGGATGCGGGAAATCAGAATGCCGCCTCGTTCCTCCCGGTAGAACAGAACATGTTTGCCATGCTCATGACGGCGCAGGCCGGGGCGAATTTCATCACAGACGCGGCCTAGTGCCGGGTTGTCGGCAAGCTTCTGGCAGCATACCTCAAGCTCGTCGATGTAGCGGACCGCTTGTGCTTTGCCCCATTTGCGCAGAGTGTAATTGGCGATGGCCAGGAGATCGTCCTCAGCGCGCCGCGAAAATCGAAACTTGGCCACGGTTAGCGGGACACGGGAAGCTTGAGCGACTTACGGACGCGGCCAAAGACGTTGCCTTCGGCGATGCCGCTGGCGTCGCCTTCATCGATAGCCGCCCGAAGTGTGGCAAGCTTCGCTTCGTACTGCTGTTCCTCGCGCTCCAAGGTCCGCAAACCGGCGCGCACGACTTCACTGGCGTTTTCGTAACGCCCGCTCTTAACCTTTTTGGCGACGAAGTGGTCAAGCTCGTCGGTCAAATTCACGTTCCGGGTAGGCATGGCGGCCCTTTCGATAGAAGGAATTTCGAACCTATAATAGCACGATTGGCAAAGATTGCCAATCAATGAAAGAGCAGGTATTCCGGCACGTTGACATATTCAGAATGTAGGTAACGACACAGTTCCGGATGACAGGAAATGGCCGCTGACGAGATAGGCACCGCGTTTGCATTCGCCATACTTAGGGTCAAATTGGCGATAGGGCTGACTCGGCGTTTTGGCGGAGGGGGGATAGGCGTGTCGTTTCGAGGCCATCGCGGTAAAAGAGATTGTAGGTGTCGAATGGGATGAGGCGGCCGTCGGTGTGGACGATGTGGACGCAGGTTTTCTTGACGCTGCGGACGTCGAAGGAATGCGCGTCGATGAACTGCATGATGATTATGCGAAAAATGTTTTCGTAGGTGATGTTGTCGGGCACGAGGACTTTGGGCAGGCAGCAGAGAAGTTCGCGGAGGGTGCTAGCGCCGCTGCGCGGGGAATGGTTGGTGGCGAAAAGCTTGAAGAGGTTGTCGCGGACTGCAGGGTCCTGTTCGTAGAGGATGGTGTTGGCGGCTCCATTAATAAGGACCTCGGGCGGGATCATGCTAGTTAGCGGGACGACTTTGCCGGCTAGTTTGAGGGCGTAGGCCATGGCGAGAGAATCGGGATGGCAGGGGACGGGGATTACGTCCTCGGGGCGGAAGACATTGGTTTGTTCGAGGATTTTGCGGCGGACTTCGGTGAGAGTCAGGCGGTCGGTGGCGGGATTGAAGTTTTCGAGGCGTCCGGCGTCTTGAATGGGCTGGAAGGTGACGCCACGGATGCAGGCCTGCTGTAGGGCGAAGTCGATCGTCTTGCCGATTTCGTGATCGTTGAGGTCTTTCTTCAGCGTGACGACTAGGTTGGTGGAGATGTTGTAGCGGTTGAGTTTTTCGAGAGCGTCCTCGCGAATGCGGCGGAGATCGGCGCCACGGAGTTGCATGAGCGATTCGCGCTCGAAGGAATCGAACTGGAGATAGACTTCGAAATCTTCACGGACATCGGCGAGGCGCTTCACGAAATCTTCTTCTTGCGCGATGCGTATTCCATTCGTGTTAACCATGAGATGTTTGATGGGGCGAGCCTTGGCCATCGCCACGATGGTGAAGAAGTCTGGATGGAGCGTGGGCTCACCGCCGGAGAGCTGGACTACGTCGGGATGGCCTTCATTGCGGACGACGGCGTCTAACATCTTCTCGATTTGCGGGAGGGTTCGGAACTGCTGACGCTCGGGGCCACTGGAGGCATAGCAGACGGGACAGCGCAGGTTGCAGTAGTCGCAAATCTCGACGAGGGTGAGGCAGGAGTGCTGCTCGTGGTCGGTGCAGAGGCCGCAGTCGTAGGGGCATCCCCACTTGACGGGAGTGTTGTAGACCTGGGGCATCTCGGGTGGTTTGATGAAGACTTCGCGGCAGCGGCGGTAGTAATCGATGTCGTCGGCAATGAGGACGCGTTCGGAGCCGTGCTGCGGGCAGCGTTTGAAGAGGTAGACGTTGCCGTCCTGGAAGACGGTTTTGGCTTCGACCTTGCGGTAGCAGGTGGAGCAGATGGAGAGGGCGACATCGTAGAAGAGGTAAGGGCGGGTTTTCGGCATGGGGCTAAACCTTATCTTCGAGGTGGTCGCGAGTTTAATGCTTGCTGGTCTGTTTGCCAACCAGCCAACGAAAAACGGGTTCAGCGCCAGGCACGGTAAAGGTACGGCATCACAGAGTAACTGACCAGAAAATAGAAAAACGACACGGCGAAGGCGACGACCAGGTCCCAACCTTCGGGGCGAATTTCATTCCGCCGAATGACGCGGACGGCGATCATAAGTATTACGATGTGCGCCGCCCAGGTTAGCAAACTCTCCGCAGTGTCCACGGGATGGCCAATATACAGGTGAAGGAATGGGAGATTGAAGAGCAGCAGCACCCCGGGCACAGCAACGGCGAAAGCGAGGGTGCGAGGGGTGAGCTTTCTGAGGAGAGCGCAGAACAGCGTGGCGTAAGGGGCTTCGTGGGAGGCTAGATAAACGAATAGGAACTCGCCCCAGTCGCGCGGGGGATTGGGACGTGAGCCTGGCCATAGGTGCAGGTAGTCGAGGCAGGTAACGGCGACCGTCAGAACGATTTGCACGCCGATCAAGTAGAGCAGAGTGTGCAGCGCACGGCATCCGCGGGCGCGTTGATTTTCGTGGTCGTCTGTCGCGGCTCGCATGCCGCGGGCAATCCGAGCCGATGCCGCAACTCCGACGGCCAACACCATTCCAACCACAATCAGGTATGGGCCTAGCCGCTGAGGATTTTTCCCCTCGAAGCTATTCGCGGAGCACATGCCGAGAAGCAGGAAGAGCAGACTGACCACCACGGTAAGTCCAGCGATAAGAGTGATGGCGGCGGTGCGTGCCCAGCGTTCCATAAGCAATCTTTTCGAGCCTGATATCGCGAACAACAGATGTCCGGACGATAGTACAGACGAGTCGTTGGCGCTGTCTAAGAGCTTTACCACTGAGGTACACAGGGAAACACGGAAGAGTGCACCCGCCGTCCCCACATGGCCTGTGTTGTTTAGCGCCAGAAATAGTTCAGGATGAGAAAGACGACGGGCAGGGAGAAGGAGTAGAGACAGATGTCGATGGCGGAGAGGATGAGGCGACCGGGAGTGGGTTCGATTCCGGTGAGGCGGACACCTTTCCAGGCGAGATAGAAGATGAGGACGTCCAAGGTCCAGGGAATGACGGAGAGCATGGGCATTCCGGAGTGAAAAGTTCGCAGAAAAATAAGGAGAGGGCCGTGCAAGCGGAAGCGGTGCATGGTGATTTGGGCAGACCACAGCCATTCGATCACGCCGACGATGAGCTGGGCGGAGGCTTGCGCGGCAATGGCGAGGATGAGGCGATCGATGGCAACCCGGCTGGCCGGAGAGAGATGCGTGGCGGCGTCGAGGACGGGTCGGCGCGGAGCTGTGGTGGGCGGAGTGGTGAGCGGGCGAGCGGTCGGGGGTACAACATTAGGCTGCGGAGGGGCTGGTGGCGTAGGGGGTGGCACGACGACGTTGGGCTGGGCATGGGCTTGCGGGGCCGGCGGGACGAGCGAATAGGGTGGGAGTTGAGGCAGGTCGTCACTTCGATCCTGGATCTTGGACTCGCGAAAGATGACGCGGGCTATGGCGCCGATCACGAAGATTCCGATTACGAGGAAGGCGACGGCGGCCACAATCCCGAGGTAGATGGCGTTATTTGGCTGTGGACTGGCGCCGCCGTGATGATCGGCCGAGTTCAGGATCGCGAAACAGAAGCCGAGGAGAGCCAATCCGAGAGAGATGGCAATGACGACGATGGCCACGATGATGAGGCCGAAGGTGCGCAGCGTGTTGGCGACGAAGCGGTCCATGAAAGGCTAATTCTTTTTGTTCAGCTTGCCGATTGCTGACATTGCAACGGCGACAACAGCGAGCGCAATGACAGCGAAGATTAAATACGACGGGTCCTTGTGGCCGAGCATGTCACCGTTAAATGCGCAAATCGTCGAAAGGAGAAGGGTCAACGAAGCAACAATCGCGATGAGAGAGAGAGCGATGGTCGCGAGGGTTTTCATCCTTGTGATGTCGCAGAGGCTGGGGCGGAGCGCAACCAGCGGACCATGTCGCGAGAATAGTACAGCAGGGTGAGGAGGCAGGCCCACTGAATTCCGCCGAGGCCGAGGAAGATACGCGGGTAGGGTTTGATGAAGTCGCAGAAGAGGCGGAAGGACAGGTAGGCGACCATGAAGAACTTGAAGGCGTCACCGGGTAGGAAGCGAGTGAGTGGCGGGGCGGGAAGTGGTCGAGCTTCGCTCGACGGGACAGCCGAGGGCGGCTGTCCCCACATGAGCGGGCGAGGAGCGGTGAGGGCAACAATCCTGTAGAGGATCGGGACCAGGGCGAGAAGAAAGATGATTTCGTAGAGTTGGGTGGGGTGGCGTGGGATGCCGTCGCCGAAGTTCATCGCCCAGGGGAGCGTGGTGGAAGTTCCGTAGGTGTTGTCGGAGAGGCCGGTGAGAAAGCAGCCGATACGCCCGATGGCGATGCCGAGAGCGAGTGGGATGGCATAGAGGTCGCCGGTAGACTGACGGACTCCGATATAGCGTTTGATCAGTTCGACGGAGATTAGGCCGAAGACGAGAGCGCCGACGATGGTTTTTCCTCCTATGAGATAGGCGAGGTTGTGGAGGTTGTGCCAGGTTAGTCCGGGGTCTTCGAGCCAGAAGAGAAGTTTGGAACCGAGGGCGGCTCCGGCTACAGCCGTGGCGATCACGGCCCAGCGGATGGGTGTGGAGATGGGATCGCCGAAGCGGCGGCGGAGTGACAGATATGCGCGGAAGGCGATGAAGTAGGCGAGAGTTTCGAAGAAGATGTGAGGGTGGATGCGGTATCGCCCAAAGTGGATGTAGATGGGGAAATTTGTGGTGGCGAGATGGAGTGAGAGAGGTATGGGGAATTATAGCTAGGCTTCGAGGCAGTAGGAGGTCAGGTTGCGCAGCAGTTCGATGGGACGCTTTTGAAACAATCGCGCCGTGATTTCCGGGCTTCTCTTTGGATTCAGGGCGCAACCTCTTCCGCTCGAAGAGGTGCCGAAGAAGATGCGAGAGCGCGCGCGGCAAAATTCAATGTCGAGAGCATCAAGTTGGAGGATTTGGCGGGCGGGTAGGACCACCGAATGAAGAAGCTTAGAAGGCTCTGATTGAGATGTATCAGTCCGGCCCCCGGATTTTGGGAATTGCCGCGGGAGGAGTGAATCAACAGACAGCGGCCAGCTTCATTTTGTCAGGTGCGACCGCCATCGGGGTCGGCACGGAACTGATTCCAAACGAGGCGATTCAAAGAAGACAATCCCAGCGCATTCACGAATTGGCCCGCCGGTTCGCGAAACTCGTGAAAGATGCGCGCGAACAGATCGAAGCCTGGAAACGCAGTCAGGTCATTAAGGAATTCACAGGCACCGAGAAGTGTGAGAAGTAACAAATACGCTAGTCCTGCACATCGCATCCGGGTGGTTTTTAATTTCAATGTCGAGAGCATCAAGTTGGAGGATTTGGCGAGCGGGTAGGACCACCGAATGAAGAAGCTAGAAGGCTCTGATTGAGATGTATCAGTCCGGCCCCCGGATTTTGGGAAAAATTGGATTGGGACTTCACTCGTGACGCGTTTCTGGATCGACCAACTGATTCTGAATCAGTCGCTTTCTCGCTTTCAGACTTATCGGCACGTCTTCTGACCGCGCGAAACTGCATGTCGCTCATTCTAAAGATGAAAACTAGTGCCCAGAGTGGGTTATGAGTAGACCAAAAATCGCTATAACTTATTGATTATAAAATACTTGTCGGAGAGAGTGGGATTCGAAAACGCTCCCTAACGTAGTTCCATACACTTAGACCGCGGCAGATGGCATCTAACGCGGCTAGTTCGCTGCAATTTCGTGTTAACGGCACGGAAACGGCACGGGACGGACATGCAAAACTGAACGCACGCGGAGAGCGGACCCTCGCTTGGGGGTTGGACGCTGGAGAACTACCTAACTCATATTGCGTTAACGGCCGAACCGCCGGGACATCTGATGACGGCGGTCCTCGACGCGGAATATCAAATTCCCGGCAACTTGCGCGTGGTCGGGCTCGACGATGTCGGCGGCTTCGGCACGGGTGCGAATCTCTCTACCTCCGCGTTCTCTCGAATTTTCGACGCCCGATACAATCCCAGCCTCGAACGCGTTGCCTTCCTCCATCAACTCATCAACACTTTCCGAATCGACACTTTCGACTTGGGATAAGCCCTCCAGATCGCCCGATTGCAGTCACGAGGACTTCCTTCGAAATGCCGAAGATCCTAGCTTTTGGGTTGCATTCGGATTCTTCTTGTTGATCTCGCTCGTTGACCTTAGGTTATCACCGTGAAAGGGCGCTGATATGTTGTATCACGTTGTAATTACAAGGCACCGGTCGCATCGTAATGCCATGTAAGTAGCGGTAGGGAATGCAAAAGAACCGACGCTCTGTGTATCGTCTGTGTATCGCGGGCTTGTTCCAGCCCACCGGTCTGGGCTGATGGAAGTCCTTCGCCTTTCGGCGTAGCTCAGCCACCTCAAACTGGGGTGCGGCTTCCTTTTTGTTTTCACGCACCGCAGGCTCCCTCTGCTGCTTCTTTAATGAGGCGTCGGGCGATCCGCCAACCCTTATCGGTGCGCCGAAGCGTTTGCGTCACCGACGCTTGCGCAACAGGAGTTGACACTCCCTGCGTGACGATGACGAGAGTCGAGTCGGCAACGACGCCGGGAGGGAAATTAAGGACAGTGAAGAACTGTCCTGTGGTGTTAAGCCCTGGTCCCCCAAACCATCCGAACAGTTTTTGCGTGCCATGCGCCGCCAGAGTGAGTCCCACAGTCAATCACAGAAGCAAAAGCCCGACATTCATAAAATCTTCTCCGTAGTCAGTATTTTTATAAATCAATGGCTCAACCAGAGGATCGTCGGTACTGTTACCACCAAAGCGAGCGTTGAGACCAGAAGCATAGACGCGGCTTCTGACTCCACTGCTTTGTACCTGGCCGCAAAGAGCACGACCACGGTAGCCAGGGGAAAGCTACAGCAAACCAGCGCCTCGCGCGCAAACGGACTAACAACATGCAACAAATGCAGTATTGCGAAGAGAACCGCCGATTGCACGGTTACACGAGCAAGGGAACCGACCAACACCGCACGTGAAAAACGAACCGGATGAGCTGCCAAAACGAGGCCTACCGCAAAAACCGCTACGCCGGATGTGGCTGAGCCAATCAACTCGAAACAGCTGGCTACCACAGCTGGCAAGTGAACGCTCAAAAGGACAACAGCGATTCCCAGGATTGGCGCCCACAGGAGTGGCGATTTCAAGCCAGCATTCAGGCCGGTTACGACGGCGCTCGGCTTCGAAGGATTCGCGGCGACTCTTTGATCCTTCCCCGCCGCATCCATTTCCAGAAGGATCACTGCCGGAGGTACCGTTAGGTTAATCGCCAGTGCCACGAGTCCCACAGCACCCCCGCTGGTTCGGCCTAAGAGTGGCTCGAGAACGGCAAGGCCAAAGACTGGGGTCGCGGAGGTTGCGAGCATCAGCGCATAGATAATGGAAGCCGTCCCCTTGAGTGACTTCACCATTCGCAAGAGTAGCCATGCAATCACGAAAAGCCCGGCGTGAGAAAGAATCAGCGCCAGAACAAGACCACCCTGCTGCAGGAGAAGATCCTTCGGAATGTCGGTCATGCTGACGAACAGAGAGGCCGGCAGGGCAAAGGTTAGCGCTAGTTTGCTCAAACCCGCGGACTGGTCCGCATCGAAGGCATTGCGCTTCCCAGCCAGGTAACCAAGCGCGAGGACAAAAAAGACAGGAGTTAACGCTCCGAATAATCCACCGATGTTCATGAAGGATCTCCTCTAAAACGCAGCAAAAACATCTCTAAAAATCCACCTTGGTTCTGAATCCGAAAACTACGGCGCGCTGTGCTCGTCCACCCACGTTCGCGTAGTACTGAATGACCGGCTGCACAAGTAGCATGGGCAAGGGATCGAGAAGCGTGTTGAATTCAAAGCCCTGCTCGGTCTTCCAAGGGGGTGTGCCGAGTGGTTGGAACTGCGGACTCAGGCTGTTTCGCACATAACCAAGCGACATGGTGTTGTGAATGTGCGCAGGCAGCGGCTCGTTGAATCGCACCCCAGCCGTGAGCTGCGTGTTGTTCCGGTTGATGTCCGCGGGACTCCAGTCGTAGGCAAGCGTCGCATCCAAGCCTTTTGCTTCTTTCGGGTCCGCGCGCCACAGGGCCTGGCTCGCCATCCAGTACAAAAGGTAGTTGCCTGATCGCGGGGTCGCACTCGTCGGCGACGTGAACTTTCCCGGATTGTAAGAAGCGCCAAACTGATAAAGCCCGGAGTACCCTTTTCGACCTTCGACGTTGTCGAAAGCGCGCACCGACGACGACTTTTTGCCCGGACTAAACCCAATCTCCGACACGCTTACCGGAGTTCCATTGAACGTCGGAACCAGGCCGGTTGGATTCTGTGAAAAAGGCGAGCGGACCGCAGCCGCCACCATTGATTTCACATAGAGGTTGTGAATCGGCACGATACGCAATTCGAACGCGGGTGTGGAAGGCGGATCGAAGGATTCGAAGTCCGTAAACAGATTGCCCAGGGCATAGCCCATCGGCTCGAAGATGAAAGATGTCGCGTAATGATCAGCTCCGTAGAAATCCTGGCCTGCGAACTGACCGATGCGTGCTGTGATACGTTCATCCAGCCATCGCTTCTCAATCCACCATGAATCAAGGCGACATGTATTCCCGCTCGACAATCCGCTGGGGCTGGTGAGCAGGCCAAGATAAGCGCCCAGATTGCCGCCGCCCTGCCAGAGCGCTGTCGCATGGAAATACAATCCGTGTTGACCGACCAGCGTAACCAAGTCGATGTCCACCGTCCCCCGGAACCGATTCCAACTCGCGAATCGCTCTTTCTGTTCGCTCTTAATGTTCCACAGAGAATCGCTGAGGTATTGGAAGTCGAACCGTACACCGCGATCCAGAAGGCGGGAGCGCTCGCCACCCCAGTCTCCAAAAAGATGTCCGTGGGGGCCTTGGCCGGTCTCATGACTGTCCGGGCCGCTAAGCGTTTCTCCCAGACCCGTTTGGGAATAGGCGCGGGCCGCAAAGAAGCACAATGCGGTCCACATTATGAAAACCAGCTTGCCGGTCAGCCCGCGCGGAGTTCTTATCGACAGCGTGACATCAGGAACAAATACAAGGCTCATCTCGGCAGGGCACCGCATCACTGTGTTCCACTGGGTCTTCGTCACCAGTTGTCGCTCGCTTGAGGTGGTCGCTAAACGTTGGACACCAACCAGCGGAACGTCTGAGAAAGAATCATTTCCAAACCCGCAGAGGTTGGCATCGGTTGTGCTGCTCGAGGGTAGAGCTATGGACGAGAACAAGAGTATTAAAACAAACGTCTCCTTCGAGAGCGCCGGTCTGAAGCTCGCAGGTCGCCTCTACACACCCAACCTCGATACGAGCCCGTCCCTCCCAGCTATTGTCGTCGGCCCTCCCGGCAGTAGCGTCAAGGAGCAGGCCGCGCGGGTATGTACGCGAGGTTGCTCAGAAGACAAGTTTAAGGGCCAGCTGGATCGAGCGCGGGCCGCCGATCTGATAGAGAGGGTGAAGCCCGCACCATCGCCGCCGGCCAGACTGCTGGCTAGCGTCTGCGTTGACTGGCCGAACAGTGGGCTGGTTAGGCTGTTGGTGGGAGGGCCGAAGTTCGGGTGGTTGAAGAGATTGAAGAACTCGCCGCGCGGCTCGATTTCCGGGATGATATGGAGAAAGAACTCATGCGCACAAAGAATATGACGCTTGAAACATTTAAAACATTCACCGTGAGACTTGCCTGCGGGTTCGCATCCGGCGTCTTTTGTCTGCTATTGGTCGTCTTGCTGCTGCTGGTAGCCGGCTTTGCTGGATCGAGCTTTGCTCAGGACTCCCAACCAAAGACGTTCTCCTCTCCAGGAGAAGCTAGCGACGCTCTGTTTCAGGCCGTACAAAATGAAGACGAGCCGTCCCTGGAAGCGATCCTCGGAGCAGGAAAGGAAGTCACCTCCTCGAGCGACGAAGTTCAAGACAAGCTCGAACGCGAGAAGTTCTGCCAGAAATATCGGGAAATGCGCCGTCTGGTCAGAGAAGCTGACGGGACGACAGTGCTGTACATTGGCGCTGAAAACTGGCCCTTTCCGATCCCACTGGTTTCAAAGAATGGTGCCTGGTATTTCGATTCCAAGACTGGCATACAAGAAATCAAGTTTCGCAGGGTCGGAGAAAACGAGGCCACTGCGATTGAAATCTGTAGTGCATTCGCGATGGCAAAGAAGCAGGGCGAGACAAAAGATGTATATGACGATGACTTCATCCGCCAGTATGTCCTGGGCCTCGTCTCTGCCAGTACAACGAATGCTGGAGGCAATGAGTCCTCTCCCTTCCATGGATACTACTTTCGAATTGTGACGGCAGATTCTGTGGCCGGGACTAGCAGGTATGGTTCCGGCGGCAAGAAGAGGGGCGGCGTAGCCTTGGTAGCATATCCCGCAAACTACCGGTCATCTGGCGTCAAGACCTTCATCGTCACGCAGGACGGCATTGTTTACGAAAGAGACCTCGGGCCTAACACCACGACCGTCGCTCCAAATATAAGAGCGCGCAGTTCGACTTGGCGCGCTCCGGAGTGAGGCTTAAATAGAGGCTCTTGACGGTTAGTCCCCGACCTGTCTGGTTCCAACCCTTCAACTCACCGGACGCCGCATGTGGCGTCCGTATTTGGCCTCGATGTCAGATCTAACGTTGACCAAGTGGTTCAGCGCCGCTCTGCTTCGAGGTCGATAACCTGTTTGCTGAGCGCAGGCTGGGTTATATGCAATCTGTCCGCGGCCCGCCGGAAGTTCAGCTCTTCGGCGAAGGCAATGACTGCAAGCAGGTGACGTATTTCAACGCTGGGAAACACTGCTCCAAGCCCCGCTCACGAATTGGGTGACACCAGGTACTGCCATTTGTGTGTGAAGCGACGGGTGGTTATGGGCTTGGAACCCTGCTAGGTCTGCAAAGCTTCGTGAAGGACAAAATAAAACCTTCAAACCATCGATCCGAAAGCGGCTCCAGACGGAGGTTCCGAGGGGATTGGGTCGCAGATCGCCACGGGAACGGGAGGGTAATGGGCCCTCTGACAGGAGCACAATCGTTCCCGTTGTAGGTTCCCAAGAGAAAGCTTCAACGGGCGGGGTTCGGGACCGTTGACACCGCTGCGCCGGCCCCGAATTCAGCAAAAAATGGCGGAGTGCGAACTCGCACTCCGCCGGGAATCTAAGGTGATCGGCCTATGCCGTCTGGCGGTTCTTCGGCTTGGCACCCGCCTTCGTCTTTTTGTCTCGTTTCGCGGCAAGTTCCCCTGCCACGGCCTTTTGCAGCTTCTCCGTATACACTCGGTAGCGTTTGGCGGCATTCCTGTGCGGACGCGGAGTCCTTCTTTGCCTCTACCTTATGCCGCTTCGCCAAAGCCGGGACCTGGCTGTAGGAAAGGTGGCCGATCAGGTAGTCGGCAACCGCCAGCAAGTCTGCCTTCTTCACCCGAATCATGCCGAACTGAGAATCAACCTGCGACAAGAGATCGGATCACAGTGGACACTGCGTTTTTGGAATAAAAGATGAGAATGGCCGCTGCAATAGCCGCCCGGAGAAAACCATGAACGATTCTCCCAGTGTGCGTCAGATCGAACGCGGCTCCTATGCGCCGCATTGCCGAAAAAGCTCCGCGTGGATATTCCTCAGCTCCGACGACAGTAAGTCCTCTGCAAGTTCGTTCCCAAGCGGCGGCCGTCCAGAAGTCAGCGTCGATGTTGGCTTGAGCCTCTTCACGGGAGGCGAAGCCGCACGCGATGATACTGGGTCCGGCGATGAGTTCCCGCAACGATTCTTCATCGGGATAGGCAATCACGAAGCATTCCGAAGGGCCTTCTGTCCGACGAGCCTCGATCACTGCGTATTGTGCAATCGACGAATCAACCAGTTCGGTCATGACTTCACCTTGAGTCCATCCATGGCCACCAAATACGGCTTGTACTCAGTTCTAGCAAGTGTGATTCCAAATGGATGTCGTCAGTCGAAGGGTTCTTGTTTGATGTTTTCGTTTCTCCTGCCACGAGGGCAAGCAAGACGCCACATCCCAATCGGCAATTAGTTAGCCAGGTGTTTGCAGCCTCGTGCGTGATCTGGAATTATTGCGAGCGCGGAGTGTGAGGATCGGATGGGAGCGTCATTCCATTGACAGCCGTCAACAATTCGACGGGCTTACGACGTCAATGAGCTGGCCGTTGCGGACTGGCCTTGCGTGATTCCGTTCCACCCGGCACCGCTAGCTACGTTGTTCGGATCAAGAGAAGCAGAGAGCGAGACGAATGACGGTTCTTAGGGAGGCGGGACTGCGAAGGCGGTTACCGCTCTTGGCGAATCGGCACATGGAGCTTTGATGCTGTGACTCAAAATACAGTTACATTCTTACGCACCCTCTCGTTGCATTTGTGGAACTGGAAATGCATCAGGCACGATCGATGCTGAGCGCCCTGTGCGATGGCTGAGGTGATAAATGGCATTTATCCGATTGAGCAGGTTTAAAGCGAGTGCAGAAGTGGTCTCCAGCATTTTGAACTGGGTCTGCCCTGAATGTGGAGGAAGAATGGGAGGCCGCGGTAGCGAGTTCAAGTGCCATGGTGAATGTCAGATAGACTGGCGTCAGCTCTGGGAGCAAGTACTTGCAGCCGGACGTCCGACCAGAGTGCCTTCGATGCAACGGCTGTAAATACCTGGTCGGCCTTTCGGCACAGGAGGGGCTCCGCCGAAAGTGTCGGCCAATCTCACCTCGTCTTCAATCTGCGGGTGCAGAGTATCCAGTTCTGGCTTGTACTTGTAGTCGCTGTGGCAGTCTGAGCCAAGATCGGATCGCTGCATTCGCGCCCTAGGGAAGAACGAAATAATCCCAACACGCCACTCGGCGGCCGTCATTCATCCGCAATTCATCGAACGAAAGATGAACACCAGAGGGGCCAAGACCTCGAGAGAGCGAGGGACGCACCTTTGCGAGCGCGACACATCATCATTGCATTCAACTTGGCCGGCTTTAAGCCAGGCAGCTTTTTCAATACGGCAACCTACAGCGCCGGCCCAATCGCCGCGAATGTCGGCTTTACGTATCGCTTTTAGGAGACTCATTTCCGGATCAGCATCGCCCGGTATGATCCAGCCCGGCGGAGAAGAACATAAGGGGGCATTCTCTGATTCTCATATGGGAAGCTCAGCGATAGTAGGATAGCCATGCTGCTCTCGCCCAACTTTTCCGTCGTATTTTTTTGTTGTTTTGAACAGCTCGAGATGGCCATCACCTGAAGAAGGTCTGCATCGCTCACGGAGCGCCTGCATCTCTTGCGGCGACATCGGTTTGAAGCCGCGCGCAATTCCCACGTTCTGGCGCAGCACGTCCAGCGAGTCGATACCGCAAATTGTGGTCGCGACCGGCAGACTCATTGCATAACGAAGCGCTTCTTCCGCCCTCACCACGCCATACTGAATCGGCTGGCCGTCGCCTCCGAGGCTCTTCATGCCGAGCGCTGCAATCCCTCGCCGCTGAAGCTCAGGGAGCACCTGCTGCTCGAAGCTCCGATAGGTTGCATCAAAACAGTTGAGCGGCATTTGGACAGTGTCGAATGGGTAATCGTGCGCCAGCATTTTGAGATGTATCGCCGGACTCTTATGTCCGGTGAAACCAACCAAACGCACCTTGCCCTGCTTTTTCGCTTCATCGAGCGCTTCGACCACACCACCCTTTGCGAAATGCAGGTCGGGGTCGTTCTCGTAGATGACCTCGTGAATCTGCCATAAGTCCAAATGGTCGGTGCCCAGCCGCTTCAGGGACTCCTCCAATTGTTGCATGGCGACCTTCTTATCTCGGCCATGAGTGCAAACCTTGCTCATCAAGAAAACTTTATCGCGCCTTCCCTGTAAACCAAGCCCCATCCATTCTTCGCTGCGGTGGTCGTTGTACTCCCATGCGTTGTCGAAAAAAGTGATTCCCGTATCTACCGCCTCCTGAACCAGGCGTACGGCCAGATCGCTCGATTGCACCGTCCCGAGATGATATCCGCCAACGCCGATGATCGAGACTCGTTCGCCCGTTTTTCCCAGCGGCCTGCGGGGAATCTGGTCAGCGCCACTGTTCGTCATTTGCGGCGGAACTGCAGCCGATACGATTGGGCTGGGCAAGACTGAAGTCGCAAGCACTGTCCCCGCGGAGGCCAGGCCTGCTTGGATGAAACACCGGCGCTCGATTTCGGGTGTTACCTGGGATCGCTCATTTTGTCGACGTTGATCTACCATTATTCATCTCCTCGGCGTCTCTGGTGTTGTCTCCGGCACCAACCAGGGGCCGTCCGCTTTTTCCAACATTTCCGTGACCTCTCGCTGAGTGTGATCGAAGGGAAATCCATGAGGCATCCGGGTCATCGGGTTGTCATACCGCAGCGACACTTTGTAGGGCTCGAAGCGGCCGTCGGCCGCGGTCGGCGCGCAACGAGCGCGCAAGGCTTCCATCTCGCTCTCAGTCATCGGCTGAAAGCCGTGCACGACGCGCAGGTTCTGGTGCAGCACGTCCAGTGAATCCATGCCGCAAATTGTGGTGGTGACCGGGAGGCTCATCGCGTAACGCAACATTTCCTCAGCTTGAACAACGCCGGCTTTGATCCCCCACGCGGTACCGCCCATGCTTTTCATGCCCAGGGCCGCCATGCCTCGCCGATTGACCTCGGGCAAGACCTGCTTCTCAAAGCTGTGGAAGTTGGCGTCGAAGGGATTGAGCGGCATTTGCACCGAGTCGAATGGATAACCGAGTTCGAGCATCTTCAGGTGAAATGCAGGATCCTTGTGACCTGTGAAGCCGACGAATCTGACCTTTCCTTCTTTCTTGGCTCGATCAAATGCTTCCAGGACGCCGCCTTTGGCGTAGGCCAACTCCGGGTCGTTGTCGTAAACGATGCCGTGGATCTGCCAGAGGTCCAGATGATCGGTTTGATACCGCCGCAGCGAGTCCTCGAGCATCTGCATGGCTAATTTGCCACTTCGCCCATGGGTGCAGACCTTTGTCATCAGGAACACCTTTTCGCGGCGCCCGTCCCGGAGCGCTCTGCCCAAGATGGTCTCAGTCTTGCCGTTGTAATACTCCCAAGCGTTGTCGAAAAAAGTAATGCCGGCGTCTACTGCCTCATGGACGAGTTGCACCGCCTCGTCCAACGTCGGCACATCGCCGAGATGATGACCACCCACCCCGATAGCGGAAATGTGCATATCCGTGCGTCCAAACCTCCGATAGATCATGTTGCCCGCCTCCCCCGCCGGTGTTGCCGCTGATGGCAAAACGGCGGATGTGGCGGCCACAGCACCCGCACCGACTTTAAGAAAGTCCCGTCGAGTCGTATCCATCTCAACGTCTCCTACCAACCTGCCCGTATGACATGCGGAATCAGTCTACAACCGAACTCCTGTGAAACA
>Ga0209624_10000262_pt1 | contig 47258 bp, 27 predicted proteins | sample JacPinW_OM2H0_O1_FD_188565 | JGI IMG/M metagenome (GOLD analysis project Ga0209624, IMG submission 188565) | Forest soil microbial communities from Algoma, Ontario, Canada - Jack Pine, Ontario site 1_JW_OM2H0_O1 (SPAdes) (version 2) | ecosystem: Environmental > Terrestrial > Soil > Boreal...
TTATCCCGGCGTCGTCGATCCCGCGCAGTCCCAGTCGATCGAATTACATCCCGGTGAAGAATTGAGCGGCATCAATCTCAGTCTCCCTGCGCAGCGTACAGTTCACGTCAAAGGCCGCGTCCTCACTTCAAACGGCGTCCCCGCCAAAGGCTCCGATGTGACTTTGTCTCAATTTGCTGGCGACGGATATTCCCTCGAGGTAGAAACCGATCCCGCCGGTCGCTTCGATCTGGCGGCGGTTCCTCCTGGCCCGTATTCCATCGTCTCGCAGTCCTCAGACAACTCCATGTCCGGCCATTTGCAAATGGGACGCGCTTCCATCTCCGTGGGCGATACCCCGGTCGACGTCCCCGACTTGGTTCTCTTTCCCGGCGCAACTATTTCTGGCCACCTTCGCATCGAAGGCGACCGCAAGGTTACTCTGCCGAGAACCATGGCGTCGCTCAAGCCGGTCTCCGCTGACGCAAGTGCTGGTGTCGACAGCGCTGCCGTACAGCCCGACGGATCGTTCACGTTCCACGACGTCCCCGAAGGAGAATACGGAGTTACCGTCTCCCCGCTACCCGACGGATATTACGTCAAGAGCACACGCGACACGCCTGCCGCCGCAATCCTCGTCAGCCACGGCCATGCTCCGCCTGCAGAAGTCCATATCGGGCCCGGCGCCGTTCGCATTCAAGGAACGGTCTACAAGGATTCCGATAACCAGCAGGTTGCCCCTTCGGTTACCGTCGCGCTTGTTCCTGATGCCACGCGCCGCTCGAATGAGGAATACTATCGAGTGGCCATCTCCAATCAATCAGGACAATTCACGCTCGCGAATGTTCCCCCCGGCGACTATTCCCTGTTTGCATTCGAAAATGTAGACCGCGAGACCGTCATGGACCCTACCTTCCTTCAGCGATACGAAGGCGCCGGCAAATCGCTCCACATCGAAGAGGGCGCCAACCAGAATCTCCAACTCCAATTAACGGCAGACGCCCAAGATCCCCAGTAACGCAAAGATTGACCCGGTCTCGCTTTTCGCGAAACTGCGAAATAACAGACCCTAAGGCTCTCGCCGAAAACATTTTCTTGCCAGATTTGCACGCACATGAAAAACAAAGCCGCTCCATCGGAGCGGCTTCGATTCCCGGTTCGATTCGCGGCAGCGTTAATCGATCCCGTGAATTCGCATGCTCACCAGCTGATCGATGCTCAGGTCTTTGATTCCTCGCGAACGCATGTCGCTGATGTATTCCGGTGTCACATTATGGATCCGCATCGCGATCAATTCATCCGGATCAGGATGCTTGTACCCGAGTCCTTGCACCTTCTCGATGAACTCCGGTGAAACTCCATGAATACGAAACGCGATCAGCTTCTCGAGTTCGATGTGATCGTAACCGCGCTTCTTCAAGTCTTCCATCCACTCTGGAGTCGCGCCGTGAATTCTCATCGCGATCAGCGTATCTTCGTCCGGAGAATATCCAGCCTGATGCAAACTGCGAACCATCTGCGGACTCACACCGTGAATGCGAAAGGCCACGAGTTTGTCGCTGTCTGAAATCTTCAGGCCTTCCGCGCGCAGAGCTTCGATGAACGCCGAGTCCACGCGGAAGATGCGGAATGCGATTAGCTTGTCCGCGTCAAGATCGCTGAGATGCTCACCCTTCATCTCTTTCGCGAAAGCCAGACTCACATCTTGCACTGCCATGCCGAACTGCTTCTCGTCGTCCACAGAAAATCCCAGCGATTGCATTTCGCGCGGATAATTTGGGTCAGGCTGGAAGTGAAACAGTCCCGCGCCTTCGCCATCATTCAGAAAGCCCTCGCAATCGATCTTTCCCGCGTCGCGCGTGATCGTAAAGTGAACGTCTTGTCGCCCAGCCTTTGACAAGTCAACGCCCTGAAACGAAGTCGCAGGCCAGTCGGACTGGTGGTTCGACGATCCGCCGTGATGATGCTCGATCAGCGAGAACTCTACCTTGCCCGGATTGTCGGACTTACTGATCGTCCAATCGCCGCTGCGCACTTCAGCCGCACGATTCTTGATTACAACTCCAAGCACGCACGATGCAAATACCAGATACGCAAGAGTTCGACGCATTCGCATAAAGCGATCTCCTTATTGAATTCAACCAGAATCAGTTCAACCAGCGACGGACGTACTTCTCCGTCCATGCGAGGACGCTGCCTCGCGCGTTCATACATACGACGTGATGCATTAAACGGGTTTTAGAGGTCAGCCTTGGAGTCGAGAATCCCCAACTGCCGCAGTTGAATCAGTTTGTCGAGAGTCAGATCCTTGAAGCCGTGCTTTCTGGCTTCGTCGATGAATTCAGGCGTAACGTCCTGCACCTTGGCGCGGACAATGTCGTTGACTCCGACTTTGAATCCTGCCGATTGCAGAGCCTTGATGTACTCAGGCGTTACCTCCTGCACCCGCATCGAGATGAGTTCATTCACCGACGGTTTCAGGCCGAGCGCCTGAATTCCGCGAATCCATTCTGGAGTGACATCTTGCACACGCAGCCCAATCAGTTCGTTTGCATTCGGCTGCAAGCCGAGATTGTGCAACTCTTTGAAATATTCCGGAGTGACATCCTGCACCTTCATGCCGATGACTTGCTCGGCGTTGACTGCAAGCCCCGCGGAACGTAGCTCGCGCACATATTCTGGAGTCACTCCCTGCACTTTCATCCCAATCAAACGGTTAACATCCGCATCAATGCCGGCTTCCTTCAGCCCGCGATAGTATTCGGCATCAACGCCTTGCACTTTCATGCCGATGAGTTGGCCCTGATCCGGATTCAATCCTGCAGCGTGCAGTTCCTGGATGTATCCCGGAGTGATGTCCTGGACGCGCATTGCGACCAGCATGTTCGCGTCGGGATGCAATCCCTGCTCGCGCAGTTCGCGCACATATTCCGGAGTGACGTCCTGCGTCTTCAGCGCAATCAGTTGGTCGATCGTGAGATCGCCAAGTCCTGCGGCTTTCATCCCATCAATGTAGGAAACCGCCGAAGTCTGCTCTTCGCTTTGCCGATGCGCCGGAGAAGGTTTCGGAGCCGGAGAGCTTGATGTCCGCGAAGGTTGGGGCGCAGCGCTCGGCGAATTCGGCGTAGCCTGAGCCACGATGGCCGCAAGCGCAGCCTTCGGATGCGCAATTCCCAGCAGCGCATTTCCTGCGATCAGCGCAGCTGCAAGACACAGAATGCTGCCGCTGATTCCGATGCCGCGGATTCCTGTCCCGAGAGTTTTTAGTCCGAGGACGCGCACGATGCGTTCGGTCAACGGTCCGCGATTCGCAGCCATCGCCAATGCCGGAGCGCTACGCCATTCTTCCATCATGGTCAGAGCGCGCGCGTATTCGACGGCGTTGCCGCAGACCGCGACCGCCGTTTCGTCGCAGCAATGCTCGCGTTCTGCGCGAATGCGCTTGTTCAACCACCAGACTGCAGGATGATAGAACAGAAGCGTTTCGACACCGACCTGGAACACATTCACAAAGGGATCGAGCCGCTGGATGTGCGCGAGCTCGTGTGCAATAACGGACCGTAACTGCTCTTCCGAAAGTCCGGTCAACGCGCTCACTGGAAGAAACACCACCGGCTTAAACCATCCAATCACTGCGGGCGCTTGCAGCCACAGGCATTCGCAGTATTGAATGGCTCGCTGGATGCCCAGCTGTTCCTGGATCGCATCGCAGATTTCGAGCACATCATCGGCCACTATAGAAGACTGTTTCCGGCGTTCGCGCTCCAGCAGCAAGAATCCACCCGCGGAACGGAGACTGAAGAACGCTACTCCGAGAAGCCAAGCTTCGACGAGCCATGAGAAAGCATCTAGGGAGGTTCGAATCGAAGAAGCCTTTGCAGATTCGCTGGTCTCGGTTTCGTAGCTCGCGGCCGCCGCATGATGAACCGCAGTCGGCGCTGCCATGGTGACTGGAAGGGCGGCGCGCTGCTGCAGGTAGAAAGTAAACGTCGCGACAGGCGCGAGCAACATCAGCCCCAGCGTTGCGACGCCTATCAAATAACGCATCTGCGTGCGCCGGCAAATTGCCATTGCCGATGCCGCAAATGCTGCAAGCGCAGTTCCCTGCCACACAAAGTGCAGGAGCGCCCAACCCAAAGCCTGCATTGTTCTAGGAGAAATCCAGTTGATGAGGTCGGTCGTCACTGTGTTCGTCATCGGCGATTCCTCTCGTACTCATCGAGCATTTGGCGAAGCTCTTCGATCTCTTCCTGCGAGGCCTTGCGTCCCGCGAGCGCGTGCATCATCAATTGACTCGCGGATCCTTCAAAAACCCGTTGCAACATATCGCCCGCAAGCTGACGCTTGGTTTGAGCCGCCGGCAGGCATGCTTCATAGACGTGCGCGCGTTGTGTTTCGTTTCGCCGCACGGTGCCTTTTGTGGTCATGATTTGCAAGAGCTTCAGGACAGTCGTGTATCCGAGAGCCTTTTTTTCGCTGAGCGAGTCGTGTACGTCGCGAACTGTCGATGGCCCGCGAGTCCATAGGACGCGAAGAATTTCCAGCTCCGAAGCGGTGGGTTTTTGCGGAGAGTGCGTCATGCGAGGGACAATACTACGAAGGAATTCGTAGTGTCAACGAAAATCTTCGTAGATTGACATTTTTCATTCAGTCCCGCTCGCACTTCGTGCCTCGCGGGACAGCCGATGCGGCTGTCTCCACATATATGCGGCTGCCGACACATATGTTATGTTGCTCTCCACGTTGAGATTGCGCTAACCGCGGCTTGGCAAGCGCGTCTACTACCGAGTAGAGTACTGTTTCGCCTAGTCCCAAGATCTATTCCACACAACAGGAGTCCTCTTCCATGCGTCACGCAGCGATGGTGCTGGCAGCAGTTTCGTGCCTCGCGGTTTTCATGCAGGCACAAACAGCCGAGGAGTTGGTCGATAAAAATATCCAGGCAAAGGGCGGGATCGAGAAAATCAAAGCGATCAAGTCAGTGCGCATTACGGGCAAGTTGATCGCCGGCGGCGGCTTCACCGCGGCGACATTGCAGGAAAACCAGCGGCCGAATCTAGTGCGCGAGACGTTCTCGCTGCAGGGGATGACAGCCGTCACGGCGTACGACGGCGCGACGGGCTGGCAAATTCAGCCCTTCGGAGGAAAAAAGGATCCTGAATTAATGGGCGAGGACGACCTGAAGGACCTGCTTCTCGATGCCGACTTCGACGGGCCGCTGGTGGATTACAAAGAAAAAGGAAACACGGTTGAGTTCATGGGCCACGATGTCGTCGATGGGGACGATGCCCTGCGTCTGAAGGTGACTTTGAAGGACGGCGACATCATTTATTACTTCCTCGATCCCGACGCGTATCTGGAGATCCGCAAGGAAGTGCAGGAGTTCATCCGCGGATCAGTTCGCGAGACTGTTCTGGAAATGGGCTCTTATAAACCCGTCGCGGGGGTGATGTATCCATATTCGATCTCCCAAGGATCGAAGGCGAACCCGTCAGCGCAGACCACCGCCGTTGAGAAAATTGAAGTGAATATAAATATCGACCCCGCGGACTTCGCCGTGCCTGCGTCGCTGAAACCTGAAGAGAAGAAGTCCGGGTTGGTCGGGATTCATTGATGTCCCGCGGAGTGCTGGAAAGAGTTGAATCGTGTGCTGCTGTAGGCGACATCTTGAACCGCAACGAGGAAACGAACTGATGAATACGATGCGCAGTCATTTTTCCCTTCTGCCGAAGTTGAGCATCTTTCTTTGGGTTGTCTTTTGCATGCTTCCAGCTAACGCGGCGTACTCCCAGACGGGTTACAAATACGACGCGGCCACGGTTTCGGGATTGCCTGCGCGCAACATCGGATCGGCAACGATGAGCGGTCGAGTCGCCGCAGTCGATGCGGTCGAGCAGGATGGGCGGATTACGGTATTTGTAGGCGCGGCGAGCGGCGGGGTGTGGAAGTCGGTGAATGGCGGTACGACCTATAAATCTGTCTTTGACCGCGAAAGCGCGCAGTCGATTGGCGCGGTGACGATTGATCCTTCGAATCCGAAGACGGTTTGGGTGGGCACGGGAGAGGCGTGGGTGCGCAACAGCGTCTCCGTGGGAGATGGCGTCTACAAGTCGACGGACGGCGGCGAGAACTGGACGAATGTCGGGCTAAAGGACAGCGAGCACATCGCGAAGATACTGGTCGATCCGAACGATGGAAACAACGTTGTCGTTTGCGCGATGGGGCATCTTTGGGACGACAACGACGAGCGCGGAGTTTACAAGACGGCGGACGGCGGAAAGACGTGGAAGAAAGTTCTGGCGGGCGCGAACGGTTCGTCCGGCTGCGCGCTAATGGCAACCAGCCGTCAAGAGCCGAAGACGATGTATGCATCGATGTGGGATTTCCGGCGGCAGGGCTGGACCTTCCGGTCGGGCGGACCCGGCAGCGGTCTCTTCAAATCGACGGACGGTGGCGACCATTGGAGCGAGATTCAAGACAGCAATGCCAAGGGACTTCCGGCCAAACCGTGGGGGCGAGTCGCAGTCGCCGTAGCGCCTTCCAAGCCGCAGGTGGTTTACGCGAATATCGAAGCGGAAAAAGGACGAGGACTCTACCGCTCCGATGACGGCGGGGCAAACTGGACGAAGCTGGATGCCAGCAACTACATGGTGTGGCGTCCGTTCTATTTCGGCAATCTGATTGTCGATCCGAAAGATGAAAACAAGATCTTCAAGCCAGATCTTATTCTTCTTTACAGCACCGACGGCGGGAAGACCTTTAACGTGGTTTCGGGCGGAGCGCACGGAGACTTCCACGACGTCTGGATCAATCCCAAGAATCCGAACATTGTAATCGCTGGGGACGACGGCGGCCTGTGGCGCAGCGAAGATGGCGGCAGCCGCTGGAAACATCAGATGAACCTGCCGATCTCGCAGTTCTACCATGTCAGCACCGACAACGCGGACCCCTATCACGTGTATGGCGGCCTCCAGGACAACAGTTCGTGGGTGGGAGATTCATCATATCCGGGTGGAATTTCGAACTCGCGCTGGGAAAACATGTTTGGCGGTGACGGCTTCTGGATGTTCGAGGATCCCTCGGACGCGAACTACATTTACGCCGAAGCGCAGGGCGGAGAAATCGGGCGCGTCAATCGCGTCACACATGAGATTCGCGGAATCAAGCCGCTCCCGAATTACGGCGAGAAGAAACTACGTTTCAATTGGAATACGCCAATTCACATGAGTCCGAACGAGAAAGGAACGATTTACATCGGTTCACAGTTCCTGTTTCGCTCACGAGACCACGGACAATCTTGGGACCGCATCTCGCCGGACCTGACGACGAACGATCCGGAGAAGCAGAAGCAGGAAGAATCGGGCGGCGTGACTGTCGACAACTCGTCGGCCGAGATGTACACGACAATCTACTCGATCTCAGAATCGCCGAAGAATGGGCAGATCATTTGGGTCGGCACGGACGATGGGAACGTGCAGATCACACGCGATGGAGCGAAGAACTGGACGAACGTTTCCGGGAACGTCAGCGGCGTGGAGAAGGGATTCTGGGTCTCGACGGTTGAAGCCAGCCGCTTTGATGAGGCAACGGCATACGCGACATTTGATCGCCATACGTTCGGCGATATGAAACCGTATGCCTACAAGACGACAGACTACGGAAAGACGTGGAATGCATTCCCCCTACAGGCGAGCGGCGTCCGGGGATATGCGCACGTCATCAAGGAAGACTCGGTCAATCCGAATCTGCTGTTCCTGGGCACTGAGGTTGGACTTTGGATTTCGGTGGATGGTGGACAACACTGGGCGCAATACAAAGGAAGCAATTTCCCGGCGGTGGCGGTGCGCGACATCGCGGTGCAGACGCGCGAAAGCGATCTAGTACTGGCAACGCATGGCCGTGGAATTTGGATCATTGACGACATTTCGGCGTTGCGAGCGCTGACGCCCGACCTGATGTCGAAAGAAGCGACGCTGCTTCCGGGCCGGGCGACTCAGTATCTCGATACATTCGGCGGCTGGGCCGAAGGAGATGAAACTTTCAGCGGGCGGAGCCGGCCGTCAGAAGCACAGATCACGTATTACCAAAAGGGGCGCCACATCTTTGGTGACCTCAAGATTGAAATCTTTGACCAGAACAACAAGTTGGTGGATACGGTTCCCGGCAGCAAGCATCGCGGCCTGAACCGCGCCAACTGGCCGATGCGAGTGAAGGCTCCAGCGGTACCTCCGGCGGCGTCGGCGCTCTTTGAGGCAGCACAAGGACCGCGCGTGCTGCCGGGCACCTATACCGTGAAGATGACGAAGGGCGACAACGTTTATACCGAACAGCTGAACGTTATTCTCGATCCGCGCGTGAAGTTTTCGGAGGACGATCGAAAGGCACAGTTCGAACTGGCGATGAAGATCTATCACACAATCGAACATATGACGTATGGAGTCGAGGCGATCGAGGGAGTTCGGAACGCGGCCAATGCAAGAGCTTCGAAACTGGCGGAAAAAGATCCCTTGCGGAAGCAGTTGCAAGATCTCGCGGCCAAGTGCGACGAACTGCGGTCGAAGATTGTCGCCACAAAAGAGGGCGGCATGGTCACGGGAGAAGAACGCATCCGAGAACTGCTGGGCCAGCTTTATGGCACGGTGAACGGATACGAGGGGCGTCCGGCGGAATATCAGGTCGCTCGCGCCGATTCGCTCGCGCACGAATTGCAGGATGTGATCGACGATTTCCAGAAGCTGACGCAGAAACAGCTTCCGGGAATTAATGCAGGCTTGAAAAAGAAAAAGGCGGAACCGATTGCCGTAATGGCCGAGGCGGATTGGCAGAAGAAGCGCGAGGCTGAGGGCGGATCGGGAGCGGGGGCAGGAGCACGATTCCTGGGGCTCGAAACCCGGGAGATGGATTAGCAAAGCGTTCAGAGTGATCGCTGCAGATTTTGGCGCCTCTCCGCTGCGGGGAGGCGCCATCGTTTTTACAACAACTTCTGGGGCTACGAAAGCAAGGTCGATATTCTACTCACAGACCGTCAAGCAATTTGGAGAATCCGGCCCGTTGTCCCCTTCCGGGATTAATCCCCACCGTCCCGATTGATTCCGGGCCCGGGTGCGAGTAGATTGGTCTGTCCCATGGCAGGCAAGCGGAACAATCCAGGAGATTCCCAATGTTGAAACGATTTACTGTGTGTATTTTTCTGCTCGCGAGTTTTGCGGCGGTATCGTATGCGGCGGACGAAAATGTGTGCAAGGGCGATCCAAATACGTGGCAACAACTTTTTAATGGCAAAGACTTGACTGGATGGAAACACGTCGGCCCCGGCGGCGATACGGTCGAGGACGGATTGATCCATACGCACGGCGGGATGGGCCTGCTCTACTGGACGGGGGGCAAGATTGGGAATTGCGAGATCCAGGTCGTCTACCGGATGCGCGACGAGAACGACAATTCCGGCGTATTCGTCCGCATTCCGGTCGAGCCGCGTGAGGAGTGGATGCCGGTGCACTACGGCTTCGAAGTGCAGATCGACAATCATCCGGAGACATCGGGCGAAGACGAATATCATTCGACCGGCATGCTGTATTCGCTGACCAAGCCGCTGGCAAAAGCATGGAAGCCCGGGCCGGAATGGAACACGATGGACATCATACTGGACGGATCGCGGACGATTGTCACGCTGAATGGCGTGAAGGTTACGGACTATAAGGATGGCGATCCGGTACCCGACCGCAAGTTTGACTTTGAACCGCAGCGCGGGCCGCGTCCGAACTTCGGGTATTTCGGACTGCAGAATCACAGCGACAACGACATTGTGTTTTTCAAGGAAGTGGCGATTAAGCCACTGAAAAAATAAGGACGCTCAACCGCAAACACAGTAATTCCAAATGGAGGGTTGGCATGAAACGCATTTTTTCGCGACGTGCATTCTTGCAAGGTAGTGCAGCAGCAGCCGCAAGCAGTGTTCTGGTGGGGAAAACCGTTCTGCTTTCCGCTCAGCCCTTGGCGCGGGCCGTCGCTCCGAGTGACCGCATGCGCTTTGGCATTATCGGAATCGGAATGGAAGGCTCCGGATTGCTTACATCGGCAATCAGTATTCCGGGCGTCGAGTGCGTTGGAGCCGCCGACTTGTATGACGGACGCCACACGCTGGCCAAGGAGCTCACGGCCAATCCGAACCTGCCGACAACACGCCATTATCAGGAACTGCTCGACCGTAAAGACATCGACTGCATCGTAGCGGCCGTGCCCGATCATTGGCACCGGCGCGTCGTAGTTGACGCGTGCAATGCAGGCAAAGATATTTATTGCGAAAAACCGATGTCACACAATGTGCCCGACGGATTGGCCATGGTGGAGGCCGCACAGAAAAATAACCGGATCGTGCAAATTGGATCGCAGCGCGTGAGTTCGCTCCTTTGCGAAAAGGCTCGTGAACTCTACTCCGGCGGCGCGATTGGCGATGTGGAGATGATTGAGTTGACGCTCGGCCGCAACGATCCGACGGGCGCCTGGGAGTATCCGCCGCCACTCGATTTGTCGCCAAAGACACTCGACTGGGACACCTGGCTCAATGACGCTCCCAAGATTGATTTCAATGCGCTTCATTTCGCGCGCTGGCGCTGCTGGAGGGCGTACGGCACGGGGGTCGCCGGAGATCTGATGGTGCATCTGATCAGCGGCATGATGTTTACGTTGGGGTGGAACGAGATTCCGACTTCGGCGACTGCTATGGGCGGGATCTTCCGGTTTAAAGATGGCCGCGACATGCCTGACTTTCATACTGTTCTGTTCGATTATCACGGCATTCCGGTTTATGTGCGGCTCGACTTAGGCTGCGAAACGCCGGAACTGGCGCGTTTCATGGGTCCGAAAGGTCTGCTCGAAGCCGGAGAGCTGGAACTGAAGCACTCGCAGCAGCCCGGTGTCGATTTGGATCCGAGCTACTACAGTTTCAGTTTCCCGGCGAAGATGAGAGCCGAGTACGCAGCGCAATGGCATGCGGAACATGATCCGCCACTCGGAAAAGAGCCGGTCCGCGAGAACGTGCTCTACCAGGGACACGATTGGGACGACTTGAAACCGCACCTGAACGTGTTTTTCCAAGCGGTAAAGTCTCGCAAGCCGGTAACCGAGGACGCGGTGTTCGGCAATAACGCGGCAATCGCATGCCACATGGCGAACGAGTCGTACTTCCGTAAAAAGCCTGTCACGTGGGACGCGGCGTCGAAGACCATTAAGTCATAAGACGCGAAAGACGGATGCGGTCTTCGTTTTCGACCGAGCAGAAACGGTTCTTCCGCTTCTGCTCGGTTTTCTTATCCTGAATGTTTCGTAGTCGCACAGGACCGTTCTTCCGGAAAGCACAGCGATTCTTTCGTGTCGAACTCTCCGCTTCGGCGTTTTTGCGGGTATATCATTCTTGTAAGGCAGTTCTCAAGATCTCCTCGATAGCAGTCTCTTCGCTCTGGAGTTTGGCATGGCTACGATTCAACTGGCGATCAATGGAAGGTCTTATACGGTCGACGCCGAGCCCCAAACCAGCTTGCTCAGTGTGTTGCGGGAGCAACTGGATTTGACCGGAAGCAAATATGGCTGCGGAGAAGGACAGTGTGGGGCATGCACCGTCTTGGTCGACGGAAAATCCCAGCGCTCCTGCATTACGAGAATCGGAGCGGTTGCTCAGAAGGAAATCACAACTATCGAGGGGCTGGCCGCCGGAGATCATCTTCATCCGGTGCAGGAGGCATTTCTGGAAGTGGGAGCCATGCAGTGCGGATACTGCACGTCGGGGATGATCATGTCGGCGGTCGCGCTGCTGAAGCGAAACCCGAATCCGAGTGCGAGTGAGATTGTTGACTTCATGGATGGCAACGTGTGCCGGTGCGGAACCTACCCGCGAATTGTCAGCGCAATTCAGAAGGCTGCGGCAACGGGTTCGGCGGTCGAGAAAGCGGCCGGCCGATGAGCGAGAGACAACAGACGCAATTCTATTTAGAGCCTGAGCGCTACGAACTCAGGGCGCCGGCTCCCTACCGATTCGATGTGGATCGGCGGGATTTTTTCAAGTTCCTGGGCGCCGGAGTGCTCGTTGTTTCCCTTCTAAAACCGGCGGTTCTCGCGCAGGAATCGGGCGGCGGCCAACGACGCGGAGAGTCGCTGCCAAAAGAGATCGGGGCATGGCTACACATCGGAGAAGACGGCAAGATCAACGTGTACACCGGAAAAGCCGAGATGGGCCAGAACATCCGGACATCTTTAAGCCAGGCGGTTGCAGAAGAGCTTCATGTGCCGATCGACCATATCGAACTAGTGATGGGCGATACGCAGCTCACTCCGTTTGACATGGGAACTTTCGGGAGCCGAACCACTCCAACGATGAACCTGCAACTCCGGAAAGTTGCAGCGGCCGCGCGCGAAACGTTGATCGGACTCGCAGCCCAACAGTGGAATACGGATCGAAGGGCTTTGATCGCCGATGACGGTAAGATCACTGACACAAAGAGCAGACGGTCGGTCAGATACGCGGATCTGACAAAAGGACAGCAGATCACGCAGGACGTAACGTCGGAGCAGGCTCTGATTCCTGCGACGGAGTGGAAAGTCGCGGGGCAGTCCTCACGGAAGGTCGACGGCCGGGACTTCGTGACTGGACGGCACCGTTATCCCTCAGACCAAAAGCTGCCTGACATGCTTTATGGGAAGATCCTGCGTCCTGCGGCTTTCGACGCTACGTTGGTATCCGCGGACACGCAGAAGGCAGAGCAGATGGGCGCACTAGTTGTACACGACGGCAACTTTGTAGGAGTAGCCGCGCCGAGTTCGCAACTTGCTGCCTCTGCGATCGACGCCATCCACGCAGAATGGAAATCCGAGCCACAGCCCTCGAATAAGGAATTGTTCGACTATCTGCGCAAGAACACGACCGAGGGTAAAGATCCTACGGGGGACGGCGATCGCTACGATGTGGGCGCAGTGGACCAGGCGATGGCTTCCGCGGATCACAAGCTGCAGCAAACCTACACTGTCCGTTACATCGCGCACGTTCCGCTCGAACCTCGCGCTGCGCTGGCGAAATGGGATGGGGATCGATTAACGGTTTGGACGGGAACGCAACGGCCGTTCGGCGTGCGCGGACAGCTTGCCGAAGCGTTTCATATCCCCGAAGATCACGTGCGCGTTTTGATGCCGGATACGGGCTCAGGATACGGCGGCAAGCACACCGGGGAGACTGCGATCGAAGCAGCTCGATTGGCACGTGCGGCGAAGCGTCCGGTGAAGGTTGTGTGGACGCGGGAAGAGGAGTTCTCGTGGGCCTATTTCCGCCCGGCGGGCGTCATCGATGTGAGCAGCGGTGTTCGCAATGACGGAACTATAACCGCGTGGGAGTTTCACAACTACAACTCGGGTTCCGCCGGCATTCGTACGTATTATGAAATTCCGAATCAACGAATCGTGTTTCACGCCGTGCGCTCGCCTCTGAGGCAGGGATCGTATCGAGCACTGGCAGCGACCGCGAATCACTTCGCGCGCGAGTCGCACATGGATGAACTCGCACATGCGGTCAAAATGGATTCGCTGGAATTCCGCTTGAAGAATCTGAAAGATGAGCGGTTGCGCGCAGTGTTCGAAGCGGCAGCCAAGAAGTTTGACTGGGGAAAGAGCAAGACCGCCGGGCAAGGATTCGGCATGGGGGGCGGTTACGAAAAGCTTGGGAACATCGCGACATTTGCCGAGGTTCACGTTGACCGTAGCAGTGGCAATGTGAAGGTGGTTCGCGTGGTTTCTGCGTTCGAGTGCGGGGCGATCGTGAATCCAGATGGGCTTCGCAACCAAATCGAAGGATCGAACGTGCAAGGGCTGGGCGGAGCTTTATTTGAAGCCATTGAATTCGAAAACGGAAAGATTCTGAACGGCAGGTTGTCGGAATATCGCGTGCCGCGGTTCAGTGATGTTCCGGTGCTGGAAACGGTTCTTCTGGATCGCAAGGATATTCCATCGGTTGGCGCTGGAGAATGTCCTATGATCGGTCTTGCTCCCGCGATAGCCAACGCGATATTTGACGCGACTGGCGTGCGGTTACGAGGACTGCCTCTTGTGCCGGACGGGCTGAAGGTGAGTTCGTAGTAGAGCGGTAGATTAGCTTCGTTGGGGCGCGCAGCGGTTTGTTCGCAGCTAGTTTCTGTTTATTTCAATTGCGTTTTCCTGGAGCCACTTATGAGCGATCCGTCGTCGATGAACCGCCGAGACTTTCTCGGTAAATCCGCTGTCGCGATTGCGGGAAGTGCCATACTCCCTCGCACGGCCTCGTCTTACGCAAACATTGTCGGCGCGAATGATCGCATTTCGCTGGGGCATATCGGCAATGGGAGCCGCGGTCACGATCTCGACCTGATCGCGTCGAAGCTTAAAGACAGCCATCACGTTGAGATGACCGCCGTCTGCGACCTGTGGACGGTGAACCGTGCGAAGGCCGTGGCTACCAACTCCGGCTATTACGGGAGAGCTCCGCGCGGGCTGCAGCATCCTGAAGAGCTACTCGCCCTGAAAGACGTGGATGGAGTGTTGATCTCTACGCCGGAACATACGCATTCGCCGATCTTGAAGCTCGCGGCGGCGGCGGGCAAAGACGCGTACGTGGAAAAGCCAATGGGCAACGTTCTGGCGGAAGTGAAGTCCGCGCGGGATGCGGTGATTCAGGCCAAGACGATCGTTCAGGTTGGCACCCAACATCGCAGCGAACCATATCAAATAGCGGCGCAAAAAGTGGCGCAGAGCGGCGCTCTCGGCGATGTCAGCAAAGTCGAGATCGTCTGGAACTATCACGGCCCGCGGTGGCGAGGACGTCCGGAGGTAAAGCAGATTCGCGAGCAGGATACCGACTGGAGTGCGTGGCTGATGACGAAGCCGGCGCGGCCGTTCGATCCACAGCGATATTTCGAATTCCGGTTGTATAAGGAATTTTCCAGCGGCATTCCGGACCAGTGGATAAGCCACGCGATCGACGGAGTGCACTGGTTTATGGACGACAACTACCCGACGTCAGTGGTATCGCATGGAGGCGTTTTCGCATGGCACGACGGGCGCGAGACGGCCGACACATTCCAGACACTGCTCGAGTATCCGAAAGGATTTCTGGTTAGTTATTCGACCAGCTTCGGCAACGACGCCCCCAGCTTTACGCGCTACATGGGGAAGAAGGCGACTCTGATTAATATCGGCGGAGAAGGCAGCCCGCGCTATCAATTGATCGAAGAAAAGGGCACGCATGAGGATGACTCCGACATCGATCAGAAGAGAACATCAGAGTTCATTCAAGTACCGGGCCAGACGGGATTACCTCCGATGGGCATCGATGATCTGAGCCTGGAGCACATGGCAAACTGGTTTGAGTGCATGCGATCACGACAGCAACCCCACGCGACGGTACACGCGGGCTTCGCGCACTCGGTCGCGTGCATGATGGCAGCTGAGTCGTACTGGACGGGGAAGAAGATTTTCTGGGATGGGCGTTCGGAAACTTTCTCGGATCAGAAACCAGCGTAAACACCCGCACTATCGGCGCCAGGCAGGATGATGACGGTAGCGTTCGGGTAATAGTGCGCGAGAATTTCGCGGAAATTAGAACCCGCTTCCGCCATCGCCTTGGATCCTGACTGGCAGAGACCGATGCCGTGTCCGTTTCCCGTGCCCTGCAGGATTACTTCATTCCCGTCCAGCTTGAGGATGAAGTCATTGCTAGGAACCGTGTTCCATCCAAGCAAGCGGCCGAGGTTGAGTCGAGACGACTCGTCGGAACTCCGCAAGGCTGCGGCATCGGCGAGGGAAATCCGCGTGGTCCAGCGTGCCGGGTGCGAGCGGCAAAATGGGCAATCCACCGAATAATAAGGATACGAAACCGGAGAGAGTCCGAGTTGCGCGGGAGTACGAGTGCGACCAGCACAACTGCGGGTGTACATCGCCGCGAAGGGCTTGGAGTTGTAAGCCAAGATCATCTGGCGAGTTTCGATCACGGCCTGCATGACTTTGCTGCCGGCGGGCGATGGCTCGCGCAGGAATTGGCAATGTGTGGTGTCGCAAAAATCGAAATCACGATGACGTCCGCGACCCGATACGAAATATGAGCGGGTCGCAATCGCTTGCGCCTTGAGCGCTTCCACTGGCGTATCCGGTGCGCTCTCTGCTGCGACAACTGAGGCCACGGCTATTTCTAAATCCATAGAAACGGTTGGGATCAAGCTTTCTGAATCAGTCTTGATTTCGAGGGTGCCGTGATAACGGCGAGTGATTTTGCCGGGGATTGCGAGCACAAAATCTATCGGCTCTCCATTGCGGCCGCCGACGGCGATCACCGATGCGCGAAGGGTACTGTTGTGCGAAGTGACCGCTATTCCAGCTGGCGACAACTGTACTGCTGCCGAATCGACACCGGAACTTTTCTCGAGAACGATCGAGCGACTGCCAGCTTGTAGAAGGAGAGCTTGTCCTGCGATCGGAGGGATTCTAAGTTCGCGCGGATGAAACAGCCCCAGCACGCCGATGCGAACGGTTCTTGCAGATCCTTCGCGGGCGACTCCGGAAGCTGATGCGGGCTGCTGACTGGAAATCGAAAGAAGACAAAAGCCTAGGACCGCGGCCAGTTGGCCGAATTTTCCTGCCAAATTCGCGAATCTGATGCGCATCGACTATTCCCCGATCCGGTGCAGCATTTGGCCGGCAGTTCTAGCGGCTTCGGCACCGGGAACTCCATGCACGCGCACCATCAGCAGAATTTTCGGATCGTCGGTGGGCACAATGGCAATCGTGAAACCGTCACCGGGTGCGCGCGGAGAATGAGTACACATCGCGGTACCGGTTTTTGCCAACGCGTCGGCAATCCGCAACGCACGATCGACTTCGGCTCCGGTTCCATAGCGAGCGGATTGCGCCATTCCGTCGAGAATTTCTTCCACTCCGGAAACCCGTCGTTGGTGCGCAAGTTCGACATATGCGCGAGCCATACGCAAAGGAGAAATCCGCCAGCGTGGACCGAGGCCAGCGAGTTCGGCTCCGGTTACCTCACGACTTGGAGACTCGATGTTGAAGCCGTCGGCGGTCGACCACATGTCCGCCGCGGTCAGATCTGCGGTGAGCATGCGGAAATACGAATTGCAGGAATTTGCGATGGCAGACGTGAGGTCAATGGCACCGTGCCCTTGGGGACGCCAACATCCAGTTTGCGACCCGCGACAGGTATATGCCGGGAAGCGGAAGTCGTGTTGCCGTCCGTAGGCGAGAGCGGCAAAAGGCTTCGTCAACGAGCCAAGCGGAATTGGAGTCTCGGACTTTTCCCACCGCGAAGCGAGTAATTGACCCGTCCGGGCGTCGAGCAGCAAATAAGAAATATCGTGGCCGGGAAACTCCCGGTCCAGGATTTGGGTAGAAGACTGCGCGAAGAGAGAGGACGGGGCTGAATCCCACTTGTAGTCGCCAGGCCGACTGCGCGCAGACTGGGGGATGCAAGCGACAAGCACCAACAGCAGCGCGATGTATTTTACTGGGCCCATTCGTAGATCACGGTTTGCCGCACCTTGCGTCCTTCGCTGTGGATTTCGATACGCTCTGACGATACATCCGATAACGTATTGCTCAGGCTGGCTATATTTCCGGAGAAGAATTGGGGCTGGCGGACTACGCCGACTCCGCTATTACTCGCATTCGGTCGATCGATCAGATTGACAAGTTGCGCAAAGTTGGCGCGCTCGTGTCGATGATTAAATCCGGCAATGAAATCCGCCGCGGGGTGAGCGGACTTACGATTGAAATTGGATAGCACCGCTTCCATCAACGCAGAATCGTCGCAGACTACGAGGTACTTTCCACGAACAAAAACTGCGAGAGGCCATAGTCCATCGAGTTGATCGAAACCAGATTTGGCTTGCCAAGAGACACCAAGCTCGCTTGCTGTTAGCGCTGGCCTGATCAAGTCCGTGATCGCGGATTGAACCTCCGACAGATTCCAATCCGACGCAGCGGCTAGAACCACAGCGGAATTCATTCTCACGAAGACTTCAGATGAATCTAGCTGAGTCGATTGCAGTTGAAGTGACGCGAGAATCGGACTTTTTTGCAACAAAGCTTTCAGCTCTGATCCAGTTTGAAGCGCGGATGAGGGTTCGGGAGGAGCTTGATCAATCCGAGTCTCGAGGGCGAAAGTAGAGCTCTGCTCTCCCGATGTCAGCTGCACTTGCGGCGCAAGTTGAGAAGCCGGAGCCGGCCCTAAACGCGGAGCCAGGAGTTTCGTTTCGAGCAAAGCAAAGCTCGCGTCCGGAGTGGGATCGACGGAGATCCGATAGATGCCGGCGTCATCCGGGACCAGATTGGACAGGCCTGCAACGGCAGACAGGGATTCGGGTGAAGAATTCCGCGCAGGTTCCAGCTTTCGGATTAACACGCGTTCTTCGCGATATTCCTTCGCGGATCGGAACAGATCAGAAACAGCCGCTGAGTATTGAGAAAGGTCTGTGATATTCTGCTGCGCCCAATAGGTTCGAAAATAGCCGTTAGGAACTAGAGTTTGCATGTCGAGAACCATGCGGAGATCACCGGCTGGTCCCGCAGCAGCTGTCGATTGCGCCCACCAAGCTTCGTCCTCTACGGTTCGGTCCGGCTTGCCCGAGATCAGTTGCAGGGCAGCCGCCATCAAGTCTTCGCGCGTGGCGAGCAACAAGTAGTCACCGGCAACTGCGAAAGCAACTTCGCGCTGCGATTCCGGATCGCGTCGCAGGTAAAAATCCACACCTCCCGCATTGCGAGGCTCGAACTTGGCCCGAGCTTGCCACAACGTTGTTTGCATGGAGCGGGCCGAGGGCAGGTAGGTAACGTAAAGAAATTGCAACTTGCCAATATCGTAAAGGGCCAGAGCACTCCGCTTCCCAGCCACTTGGGACAACAAATTCATGTCGGGCGGGAGACCCGCTGCCGCAGCGAATTGATCTCCGGCGCCCCTCAACCGCAAAAATAGTCGCGAACGCGAAAAGATCTCGTAATTGTCGGATCGAATCCATTCTTTTTTCTGCGGCGAAGAATTCCAATCGCCGATAAGCGACGAGAAGTCCTTCGCCTCGAGATAAAAAAGGGGGCCTGCGGGAACAAATTTGGAAAGCGCCACGTCGCGAGGCGCAGCAGCTTGGTAGGCTGCACGGCCGATTCCAACGCAGGCGAGAGCGAGACACAGGAGTAGAGCGATGCGCTTCATGGCTTCATATCTCCTTTAGCGGCTGCCGATCGAGACGCCCGACCACCTCGAGCCAACAGCCGTGGATGAACAACGCGATCCTGCTCCAGCGCTTCGTGCAGAAGCGGCTGACGAGATGCATTCTCACGTTCGATTGAAAGCGTGGATTTCGTCTCGGCGATTTTGTCAGCCAACATTTTACGAAGAGATGGCGAGGTCTCGATCGCGCGAGCAGTTTGGTAGTAAGACAGAGCATCGCCGAGACGACCCTGGCGGCTCATGGCATCGGCAATCATCTGGGCGAGGTGTGCTTGCTCAATTTGTGAGAACTGTGCGCCGGCCAGGTCAAAGAAATTCGAATTGTGTGCACTGTCTCGTTCGTCTTCGGAGCTGGAAATCTGTTCTTCCTCGTCGGAACTCTCTACAGACGGATTGCGCAGAAACTGCGTCTGTAGAAACGGCTCAATAATTCCGAGGGCGTAGCCGTCGGAACCTGTTTGGATAGCTGCCTCAAAGAGAGGAACTCGAGAAGCATTGCGACGCGGGAAGTCAATGACGCAATGGCTCAGCAACTGCATCTTTGTTGGCAGGTCACTAGTCTGCTCGGCGGCCTTCATGCGGCCGTCGTAGAAGTACAACTTATCGGCCGCCACCGAGCTGATCGTGCCCCCACCGGCGAGAAGGTTGAGTTCGTCGCTTCCCAGGTTTGGATGAGACTGTCTTCCGAGCGCGGCTGCGGCCTTGAGACGCCAGTCATACGAGACACTCGTTGAGATTGCGATGGACGAGAGCGCTTCCAGTGCTGAAGCTTGATCCTGGCCTGCAGCGAGTCTTGCCTTCGCTAAGCGTAGACGGTACGAAGCATCCCACGGAGCGGACTTGACGAGCTGCTCGAGAAATTCGACGGCTTCAGTGTTGTGCCCAGTTTTTTCAAGGAGCGCGGCGGCGGGATCGAGATTTTCAAACGGACTCCCGACGGCCACCACTAAACGGCGCAGAAGGTCAAGAGCGCCGGCAGTATCGCCCGAAGCCAGCCGGATATCCGCGAGGCCGAGGAAGTTCGCGGCAACCAAACGATGCTCTGCGATCTCATTCGCAAAGACCATTTCGAGAATCTTGCCAGCGGATTGCTTCTCGCCGGCTTCGAAGAGCTGGCGTGCCGCGGTTCGAAGAACATCAGGAGCAGGAGCTCTCTCCGGGCTCGTCTTATATGAAGCAAGGATCGAATCTAAGGTCCCGAGTTGCGCGGCTGCTTGCAGGTCAAGAGGTACGAGAGCACTACTCTGCGCGTCCTTCGTCTCTTGCGGAAGAGAGGACAGCGCAGCCTGGGCGGCTGCGTATTGCTTCGACCGGACCAGATGTCGAATCCAGCGTACTTGCCATGTAGCGAGATCCTGTTGAGCATTTTGACGCTCGACACCGTCGAGCTTTTCTACGGCATTCTCCTTTAGCTCAAGAATGCGCTGATAGATGATGCCCCGTTGAGCAGACGGGATCCATGAGATGTCGACGACATCGCCCAGAAGGCGCGCCGGATCCGGCGCAGCGGATTCGACGTCGAGAAGCCACGCGGTCGCCACCGCGGGATCTCCCTGAGCAGCGAAGGCTGGATGCAGAATCGCGTTCGAGAGCCAGGTTCCGTTGCGGTGAAGGTAAGCGCGGACGATCGCATCCGCGTCCGGCTTCAACTCGGCGAAAAGATGCCGAGAACGAAGCTGGTCGCAAGTGCGCCCAAAGTCTCGCCAGAAACTTTCAGGAACGCGCGGGCCATCGAGTTGCTTCGACAACACGGTGAATGCTTGCTTCCACTGGGCTAGGGCCTCGCTTCGATCTCCTTGCTTGTAGTAGGCGACTGCAAGTTTGTCGTAGATATCCGGTCGATCGGGTGACAGCTCGAGAGTATGGCCGTAGTCAGCAATCGCGCGTTTCGTGTCGCCGGCGCCAGAGTAATAGTCCGCGAGCGTGAGATAGCCCGACGCGCTCACGGGACTCTGCTCCAGGATCGCAGGTAGAAAATCTTCGGGATCGCCGAGTTTGGAGACACCGAGATATTCGCCGTAACGCGAACCATAGTAGAACCAGGTATCGCCGGCCAATTGTTGCGCCCGATCGATGGGTTTGCTGACACGTACGCCGATTGGGTCATCATTAAGAGCAGCGATGAACGCGTTGTTGACATCGGGCGTCGGCTCGGCGAAGTAGAGCCCGACGAGCGCGTTGTAGCCTTTGCCCCACACCGGCGGCCTGGACTTCCCGCGACTGAGAACCACCGCATGAGCCAGCGCTGCCGTTCCGTGAGCGACAACATAGTCGGCTGCTTGCTGTCCCACTGGAGAGGGCCAGACAGAAGAGATGCGAACAAGTTCGTCCGGCTTAGTCTTCAGAAGCAATTCGAAGAAACGTTGCTGATGGTTTGAGTCGAGATTATTCAAGAAAGAAATAGCCGTCAGCGCCCGCAATTCACTTTGGTCATCTCCCGCTACTCGATAGGCATCGGCCGCGGCAATTAAGGGCAACGTCTTCTGTTGCGGTGAAACGATGGCCGCTAGCTGCTCCATCTGTGGGCCAAGTTCTGCGAAGCGACCTCGACGCCGTTGCAAATCAACCAGGGGTTGATAATTAAAATGATGATTCGGTAGCGCGGCCTGGCGCATGAGCGCTTCGAAGCGCCAGTGAGCTTCCTGATCCGCAAGCTCGGAGCTGACAGCGAGCGGTATGGCGAATCTTTCCGCGTCGTCTTGAGTCATCGCGCTGCGCTTGGATTCAGCAAAATGAGCGAAAGCCAGCCGCTCTTCGGGAGTGAAATATGTGGTCACTGCGCCGCCCATTTCTGCGAGAGATGCTGCCATGCCGGTGCGCGCGGTTTCGATCCGATTACGCCGGAGATTCTCGCGCCATTGCGCGTCCGTAATCGCCGCAAAACCTTGCTTCTGCACTTGCTCTTTGAACACGGGAAGGCTGTTGTCCGAATCCTCGAGCGCTCTCTGCAGCGTGGCATATGCCTGTTCTTGCTGGCGCAGGCGGGCCATGATACGAACGTAAATCTTGGCTCCGTTATGATTTTCAGCGTCGGCCAGAAGTTCAGGCCCAGCCTTCGAGGTACCTTGCTCTGCGAAGCTGCGGGCTTCCGCGAGCATCCCCCAGCCTTCCAACCGCCGGGCAACTTCAAAGTAGTTCGCCGCATTCTCCGGACGGCCTTCGATCAAAGCAGCGTTAAGGGAAGAAACGACGTTCTTTGTCCGGCCCTGGCGGGAGCGAACCGCAGCAACTTTCTGCATCCATTGCGGATCTTTGTAGGCAAGCTGATAAATGTGTTCGTAGTCCGTTGCGGCGTCATCGAAACGCATGAGGCGCTCTTCGAGTTCGGCGCGAGCGGTATAAAGATCGGCACGGTCGGGGCGAACCGCGATGGCCTTCGCATAAGTATCGATTGCTGCGGGATAGTTCTCGAGGTTCGTCTGCACATGAGCCAGCACCATCGACCAACGATAGTCGCGCGGAGATTGCGCCACCGTCTTCGTGTAGAAGTCGACGAGCTGTTGCTGCTGCGCGTATCGCAGAGCATAGAGAGCGGCTTCTGTGACAAGTGCGTCATCCTCGGGAAAGTTGTTAATCAATTCGATGTACTGGTCGATTGCCCCTGAATTGTTATTCATACGCGTGAGAGCTGGGATGAGCCCGCGGCGCAAGGTTGCGATCTGCGTCTTGCGCTCGTCCGTGCTAAGGGGAGCATTGCGAAACGCGGCGATCTTGTCGAGGTAGAACTGCTGCAGACCGCGGTCATCACCCGATTGCGCATATGTATCGGCCATGGCCGCAAGGTATTCCCCGTTATAGGGAGCGGCGTTGAGCAACCCGGAGAGTAGCTCGCGAGCCTTTTGAAACTGCTTCGCCTCCGTCGACTTGCGGGCAGCTTCATAGATGAATTGCACACTAAGTGCTGGATAAGCATCTTTAGAGGCTTGCAGCAACACGAAGATAGCCTGGGGCTGCATCTTCATGCGCCAATAAAAATCTGCCGTCGAGCGGACGACGCCGAGGATCTTCGGATTCTCTCGGTAGAGGATTTCGATGTTCTTCTGGGCAGAGACAAAGTCTTTTCGTTCTTCGTCGAGCCGGATTAATGCATAACGCAATTGGAGACGCGTGACCGGATCGGAGGTCAATGACGCCTGCTTTTCGATGGCGTGCCGGCGCACCGCTTCAAGGGATTTTTGCTGCGCTAGTGTCTCGACCTCCTCAGCCTGATCGATGGAAGTCGTGGCGTTCGCAATGGAGTCGAGAAAGGACTCCATTTCCGATTTACGATTCTGCGCTTCGAGCACCTTGACTCTGAGATTGACAGCTGACATTGACGGGTTTGGAAGAACGGCAATATTCGCCGTGCTTTGGTCGACAAGATCGCGAAGTTTTGGCCGACGGGCTAAATGCAGAAGACGGAGTTCAGCGGACGATTCGGGTGCTGCCAGCGCTCCTTTCAGGTATTCGCTGATGGCCCGTGGATAATCGCGCTGGTTTTCATAAATGGCGCCAGCTTCATAGGCGTACAGGGATGGATTCGAAAGCCGTTCACGGCCTTTGGTGATCAATCGCAGCGCATTCTCAAAATCAAAGTAATCCCAGTAGATCGTAGCGGCTTCCAGATAGCCGGAAGACTGTCCGGGGGAGACTTGTGGAATACGCTCCCAATAAGGCGAGGCTTGGGCGAACAGTTCGCGGTCGGCATAGATGTCGCCAATCCGCGCCATGGTTTCGGTATCGCCAGGAATCGCTTGGAGGAAGTTGTCTTCGATCTTCGCGGCGATGGCCGTGTCTGCCGACTCAAAATAGGCGAGGGATCGGTGGACGGAAGCCGCAGTGTGAACGAGCTCGGCTTCGGCAGGATATTGTGCGGCGAGTGACTTTAATACCGGAGCGCTCTCCTCGAAATGCGATCGCCAAAGGTTTGCGTACGCAAGGAAGTTGGCGGCAGCTGGATTCTTATCCCAGGCATCAGTGTCTGGAGCGCTTGCCTGAATCGCGCTCAACTCCGATTCCAACCTGCCATGACTGGAGAGAAATTCGAAGAAACGATTGCGCAGCCCGGCGTCTTCAAACCAATGCTGGCGCAACAGCGCTTCCCATGCGACGGGATCGTGAGTATCAGGCGTCTGATAAGCCGTCAGAAGATTGCGAACGAAAACCGGATTGTGCGGAAAGCGCTGGTTTGCGTAGAGGTTCAATCGCAAATACAGTCCCGGACTGCCTCCGACTACGTTATTGAAATATTGCTCGAGCTCACTCCCTTTGAATTTAGAAATCGCGTCTCGAGTCAGTTGTTCAAACTCCGCATTCCGTTTGTGGCGAAGATAGAAGCGGGCGAGTTTGTCATACCAGGATTTGTCGGAAAAATGCGATATCGCGAGGCGATAGACCTCTTCCTGCTGGGCGCCCAGCCGATTCTGATCGAGAAAGACCGCGAGACGTTCATAGAGACCGGGATCCTGAGGGTTGCGATCGATTTCGCGGCGCAGCACTCCAAGCGCCGCCGGAATTTGCTTCATCTCCGAAAGACGCGCAAGATAACGATCCAGGACCCGCGCATACTCCGGCGAACGCGGGCCGCCTTGCTGGATGGGCGAAGCAGCCGTGCTCAACTGGAATGATTGACTCGTTCGACGGGCGGAAACTACGGCAGTTGACGAGGTCGCTTCCTGCTCGTACTCTGGCTCTCCGTCGGCATCAGCGACCGCGGGAGCCTCATTGGGCAGGCGAGCGGATTGATAGGTCGACTCGTAAGCATTCTCGGCGGTCCCCAACGGAATGTTTCGCGCTTTGGTTGCCAGTTCTTGAAGCAGCGCGTCGTAGAGGACGAATTCATCCTTGGCGTCATTTTTGCGCGCGTAAGCATCGGCCATGAGCAGAGAGATAGAAGTGAGCTCTGCAGCATTGGGAAAACTGACAAGAAACTCGCGCCCTTGCGTGATCACAGCATCGCTCTCTCCTGAGTTTGCGTAGAAGTCGAGCAGTTGTGCATGCAACTCGGGGCGGCGCAGAGAATTTGGAAACTTCGTGTCGAGCAGACCCAGCAAATCGGCGGCGCGCGAACGGTGGAAATACGGAATGGCCCGCTGCTCTTCCTCCGAGTACTGAGACGCAGGCTGAGTGGTGTTCAGGATCAGAGAGATGATTCCGTTCAGATATCCGGGGCCCTGATCCAGCGTCGCAATATCGCGATACATAGAAAGTTCGCCGGAGCCCAGGCGAATCGGAGTCTCGGGGGCCGTCAGCAAGATGCTGGTCAGGCTTGCAATGGCCGTTTCCTGCGCGTTGGGCAGATCTTTGCTGTTGTAGAGAGCGAAGTAATAGCGCGCGGATTCTGGGTACGAGTGAATCTCTTCCAGCTGGCGCGCACAGATGTAGAGTTCCTGGGACGTCCATGCTGCATTGCTTGCTTCTTTGTGAAGACGAAAGTCAGTGATCACCTGCTGCGCCGCTTCGATATTGCCCTGCTGCTGGTAGTAATAAAAGATGCGCGCAGTCGCTTTGAGATCTTGCGGATCGGCTGAGAGTGCAGCACGCGCTTCGTCTCGAAATTTGCGCAGGTTCTGCGTGTCGCGCAGGAGGTCGAAGTAACTTTTCACCAGCTGCGGGTCCCAAAGCGGCTGGAAGGTTTGCTCGTAAACCGCAAGCCCTTCCCGCACTGAGCCACGACGATACTCCACCATCGCTTTTGCTTTCACGGGGAAGATGGGATCGTCCGGAAATTGTTTGTGGTAGTCGTCTACGAGATTTGCTGCGGCAGAATATTCCTTTTGCGCGACGAGAAACTCCATGAACCGACCGTAGAGCGAAGGTTCGGCGGGATAACGCTTGATCCAGGCCCGGTACTGAGCGATGGAAACGTCTTTCGGCAATCCTTGCGCTTGAATGACTCCGAAAATACTCCCAAAGGCGCGCCAGGAACGTTGTTGTGCGGAAACTACGAGCTTTTCATCTTCAGTGGGCGGAGATACTGCGACTAGTGACAGAGTCTTGATTTCATCGGACTGACGCACGCGGCGATGGTAAAAATCGGCGAGCGTCAATTGCGCATCGATCTTGTCGGAAGAATTTTCGACGTAAGCTTTCCAGTCAGACTCAGCGGCGGCGAAGTCGAGTTGCTGTTCGTCTTCAAGCGCGCGCAAAGAATAAAGATCTGCCTGATGTGGTTGCGCTTTGATCATTTCCCCAAGCGCCGGACGAGTCTCGCGCGGCGGACGCCGGAATGCGACGGCGCCACTCGGAAGAGACATCATGCGGAAGAAAGCCGCTTCTAAAGCTGTATTGGTTTCAACGTTGCGAATCCACGAGGGCAGTTCGCCAACTGCAGCAATCGCGGCGCCTATCGCCAGGAAAGCTGCAAGCATGGCCGCGCGAGCGGGCCTGGTTCGCAAGGCAACGGCTCGAAAATCAAGGAAGGACTTCAATTTGCACCTCCCCTGTTCCGATATTGTGCGCGATGTCCTCGGCGGTGACGGTCAACGTGTGCATGCCGGGAATGGCTTGATCTGGAATCATGAGCTCACCAGCATTAGCAGAGACTCTCGGATCCCACCGGAGCGAAACTGGCACGGCTCCGTCCATGCGCGCCACCAAAGTGCGCGTCGACTCCGACGCGCTGACTCTCAAATTGACGGTGTCTCCACGCTGAAAGCGCTTGCGGTCGACTTTCACTTGGACGATCGGCGGCTTGCTCGCAATGACGAATGTCTTGGACTCGCGATACGTGTGACCGACTTGGTCACGGAGAATAAGGCGAACCGTGTAGGTTCCATCCTGCATATCCGTGGGCGCGAGGAAGCGGGTTTGCCAGACATCTTCGGAAGAAAGATGACGCAGCGGTTGTACCAGCCCGAACGGAAACAGTGCGACCACGGACACGATTGATTCGTCGGTCTTCACGCGGAGGATCGGATCACCGGGCCGAATGACTCTTGGACGCAGCAACGCCCGTGGAACAGCCAGGAACGACGTGTATGGAGTGACAAACTTATATTGGCGGGCAAGTCGGATGGTCTCGTCGACAGAAGCCTGATCCTCGCCATCACGCTCGATTTTGGCTAACAGAGCGTCCACTCGGGCGCGTGCCCAAAGGCGTGGCAACTGCGGATGATCGAATGATTCTCGTGGGAAGGTCGTCTTTCCCGAGAGTTCCACTGGAATGCCGTCACGTACCCCGCGAACGGTGAAATTGACGTTCTCTTGGGGCTTCTGGTAGCGTCCGACCCATGAGGCCAGAGAACCGGAGAACGTTGCTGCCTGGAGCGGATACACGGTATCTACCGAACTTTCGGGAGAGATCGAGAGATCCAGTTGCCCGACAGGGCTGCGGCCGATCTTGGAAAGAAATGAGTTGAGCTTGAACTCGATCGGTTCCGTTGAGAGGACTTGTTCGAGTACTCCATCCTGCTGCGCCAGCATGCGAAAGAGTGGAAGATTGGCATCGTCGCCCACGGCAAAGATGTAAGTGCGAGGTCGCTGCGATTCGGGAAGCTGCTTCCACGCGGAGGCATACCAGCCTGACAGCTTCCTGTTCAGAATCGGCCCACGGGTAGCTCCTCCGTCGCTGAGAACAACCAGATACGAATTTGTTGCCCCGGACGCGGCTGCCTGCTGTAGCCCCGCCTGCAGGGCGCGTTGCACGTCGGTGCCTCCCCGCAGGCGGCTGGAGCGAACCGAATCAATCGCTCGCTGAATGTCGGCCGGATCCGCGGAACTGACGGGCGTAATTTGGGTTTCGCTGTTGAACAACACTAAGCCAAAGTGATCTATCGGTCGCAACGTGTAGAGCAGGGTTTCGAACGCCTGATAACTCCGCTCCAGCTTTTCCCACTGCATCGACAAGGATGTATCAAAAAGGATGATCACCGTTTTTGGTGCGCCGCTCGATGGGCTCTGAGATTTCATCGTTCCAAACCCAATCAGCGCTTCGGCCTCAAAAAAACCTGGTTCGTTGGTACTGCGGACTGGCGCGGTTTCCGTCGGAGACGGTTGTGCGCTGACCGGGTTTCGATAGGTCACCAGCTGTAGCGTGTCGGAAGCGGCGAGATCGACTTCGTACGTCGTGACGAAATCTTCGCCCAAATTGACGTTCTGTCCTTCGAAGTGTCCCTGCACCAGATGCGGCGTGTTCTGATCAAGTTGCAAAGGAAACGTCTTCGCTGCGGCCTGGAAATTGCGAATTGCGTGGGCAGAGCGCATCTCGAAATTGATGCGGAAATGAGCCGCTGATTGAGCCGCGTAGGCGTCGGGCCGCAGCGGAATTGCGAAGTAAGACTTCAGATTTTCGAGGGGGATCGATTCGTGATACTCAATCTCCAATCGCTTTGTTCCCCAGGCTGGAATCGGAGTAATGCGAGCGCTGAAAACGGAGCTGCGTTTCGCCTCCTCGGCGCCTCGTTCGCCCATCTGCAAGAGGCCGGGATCAACGGACTGTTGTTTGAGTTGGTTGTAAATCTCTTCCGCACGCTTGCGCTCCAGGATGACTGCCGGCAGACGCACCGGACCATCCCAGGTTGCAAAATCGGAGATGGTCGCATGGATGGGTAACGCGAAAACGTAATTCCCTTCCTCAATCGCGGCGGTTTGATTCGCGAAGATCTGGCGCACGAAGACACGGGCGTCTCCGTTGTCGATGTGAACCGTGATTTCCATTTCTTCGAGCGAGAGAATGGCCGGATTCGGCTGTTGCTTGTCTCGCGGGATCAGGACGCCCGCGTCGGCAAAGATCAGTGTCGACATCAGCAATACAGCAAACGAGAGGATTAAAGCGCGTTTCATGGGCGCAACTTCTGCTCTGGTATGCGGACCAGGCCGTTATCCGTGCCGATGTAGATGTAGCCGTTTGCCACGGCGAAGGCGGTGACGTTCAGAGAAGGCAGTCCATTCCGGATTACTGACCAGCGTCCAGAAGAGCGATCGTAGAGATACAATCCTTCTCCCAATGTTCCGGCGAGCACGTGACTGGACGTAACGAGCATTGCATTCGGATTAATCTCGACTGGTCCTGACGCTTCTTCCGACGAGTGGAATCGCCCCGCGTCATCAAGTCCGAGGACACCTGCACCGTAAGTGCCCACCATCCATTCCTGACCGACGCGGACGACGGCCGTGATCCAGTTGTGCTTCAGGTTGGAGGTGGCCGTCGTATAGTTCACACGCACCTCGCCCTGGGTGAGCTGAGATATCCCGCCCAGGGTTCCGGCCAAGAGGTCGTCACCTGAAACGCCGAGCGCATAGACGTGGTTGTTCACGAGGCCGTGAAAGGCATACATGCTGCGCGCGCCGCCGGAATCGAGGAAGGTCAACCCAGCTGGAGTGGCTAGCGCCAGTCCGCCGCGATAATCCACTATGTCCGTAACGTGATCGGCAATCAGCCCATCAGAACGGGTCAGGACTTGCTGCTCAACGCCGGATTGGTCGAAACGCACGAGTCCGTTGGCGGTAGCCACGTCGATCGATCCAGTTTTTGTCTCTGCGAGGATGCGGTTTACACAGAACACATGCTCGTCCTCGACGTGGCGAGCTTGGCCATTGGCCGCGTTAAGCAGATCGAGTCCGCGGTCGAAAAATCCAACCCAGAGCTGACCGCTTGCGTCGACAGCCAGCGCGGAAATATTGCGATCGCTCAGAATGGCCGGGGTCGTCTGCAAAACGCGCTCCCAGCCGAATGCGTGAGGGGACTGGCGATATACGCCGCTACGACCGACGGCAAAGACCGTGTCTCCGGAATAAAATATTTGTCTAACTTCAGCGATTTCAGTTCCCGGGTGCAGGCTTGGATTGGGCCGGCGGCCCTGCAGTGGAATCGGAATCACGCCCTGATCCTCCGAGCCGACGTAGAGCGTTGTGGGATTGGCGAGCAGTGCAGTTGCAAGGACTCCGGGTGCCAGGACTCGCGAAAAGAAGCCGCGATCGAACACCGCAACGCCCGTGGCCGTGCCCACGTAGGTGGTATCCCCCGAAATGGCCAGCGACTCGACCTGAGGATCAGGCAAGCCCTCGGCCTCAGAAAAGGACTCAACTTCGCCTGCGTGAAAATGGAGTACTCCGCGGTTTAGGGTTCCAATCCAAAAATCGGACTCACTGCCGGCCAGTGCGGTCGCATAGACACCGTCCAGCATCGAGTGGAGGACAGTCAGCTTCTTTCCGTCGTAAACAAGGACTCCTCGCTTTTTGGTGCCCAATAGGAGATGACCGGAGGAAGTGGGCAGAATGGCAGTGATGGCGCGGGCCTCGGGGTTCTCCGGCAGAATCTGGCGAAAATCACGGCCGTTGAAGGCCAGCAGTCCTTCGCCCGCTGTGGCGAGAATGAGCTCAGGCTCACGGGAATCAGCGAATACCGCCGGTGCGAGAGCGACCAGAGGGGATCCGGGAAGCTCGCTGCCAGCTGAGTATTGATGAAGCATGGACCCGCCTGCGTCATATTCCGTCAGGCCAGCCGGTCCGGCCACGTAAAGACGATCCTGGAAGCGGGCGGCCTGCAGGAAAACTTGAGGAGAGCTAACAGGTTCGAATCCAGGATTGGGAGCGGGCTCAAAGCGGCGGACGGCAAAGCGGAACTCATGCTGGGCACGCACATCCTCGGCAGCGTTCCGGATCGCCCTAGAACTGCGCCATATTACCCCCAAGGCGAGAAGGGCCGCAGCAGCCAATCCTGCGGCAAGCACCGCAGTCACGGAAATTCTCGACACCCGCTTCATGGTTCCTTTGCCGGGACAGTGAACTATAAACCTGGCGCCCGGGTCTGCGAATCAATTAAGAAGCAAGGTCGGTTCCAAACCAATTCTTGATGTGGGAAAAGGGCTTAGTCGCTTACACACCCGCAGATTGCTGTGTGCTGGGAAGACGCCGTCGCGCTCACGACACAGTCCGCTGGGCCGTGCCGACCTTGTAAAAAGCCTTGTACATCCGGCTCGTGACGGTTCTGGCTCTGCATCTAACTTGACAGTCTCCGGCCGCCGCTCCGGACTTACAATGGGTTCAGCGGGTCAAATTTCTAGCTTGGGGATGGAAGTTGCGGCTCCGCACGCTGCTTGCTGCTTAAGAGCTTTTGGCGTCGGTGCCCATCTGGAAGCCCCAGATGACATAATTTGATTTGACCTTATGCGTTCCAGGCTCTTTCTGAGAGTTGCCGCGACGGCTGTGCTCCTCCCCCTGGCGGGAGGGGTGGCTCTTGGGCAAGGTCCTACGCTGATCACTCTGGACCAAGCCATCGATTTGGCGTTGGCCCATAATCATGCGCTGCGCGCGACCAGAACCCAGATTCTGCAAAACCAAGCGCAGGAAATTACTGCCAATCTGCGTCCCAACCCCACTTTAGGCGTCGACACGCAGTTCGTGCCGTTTTTCAGTCCGCAAGATTTTTCCGGCCAGAATCTCGATCAGACGCAGCAATTCGATATCGGGATCAGTTACCTGTTCGAGCGTGGGCGCAAACGCCAGCATCGCCTGCAGGCAGCCCGAGATGCGACGGCCGTCACCAAAGCCCAAGTTGCAGATGCAGAACGGACCCTGGCTTTCAACGTCGGTCAACAGTTCGTCAGCGTTTTGCTGGCGGAATCGACTCTGCAGTTTGCCTTGGATGACCTGAAGGGATTCCAACAGACCGTCGACATCAGCCAGCAGCAACTCAAGGCTGGGTACATCGGAGAAGGCGACTACCTGAAGATCAGTCTGCAGTTGCTGCAGTTTCAGACGGATGTATCGTCAGCCCGGCTGGCGAAAGTGCAAGCTTTGGTGGGGCTTCGGGAATTCCTCGGATATGACGCTGTGCCGGCCAATTTTGATGTGATTGGCGATCTGGGATATCAGCCGCTTAAGGCTAAAGTTGAGGATCTGCAAGCGCAAGCGTTGCGCGAACGCCCCGATTTTCGTGCGGCAGAATTGGGCATAACCGCCGCCAAGAGCCAGGTAGGACTGGCGAAAGCAAATGCCAAGGTTGACGTCACCGGAACGTACGATTTCACCCACGTTTCCGGCGAGAACACTGCATCAATTTTCGCGAACTTTGCTCTGCCGATTTTCGACCGGAACCAGGGAGAAATCGCGCGTACCAATTACGCACTGACCCAGGCGCAAGAGCAGGAACAAATGGCCAGCGATACGGTTCTCTCTGACGTAGCCAATGCTTATGAGGCCGTAAAGAGCAACGACGAAGTCGTGCAGCTTTATACCTCTGGCTATCTCAAACAAGCGCAGGATTCGCGCGACATCAGCGAGTATGCTTACAAGCGCGGCGCGGCCAGCCTGCTGGACTTTCTCGACGCAGAGCGCAGCTTCAGGTCTACGCAATTGGCCTATCGTCAAGCTTTAGCCTCTTATATGACTGCATTGGAGCAATTAAAGGAAGCACTGGGAACGAGGAACCTGCCATGAACAGGCGCAGGGCTGAGAACCGCCGGCAACTTTCTCTAGTATGGGCAGCTATTCTTGCCGGCCTGCTGGCGCTTGCGGGTTGCGAGGGAGCTGGTTCCAATGCTTCCGTCAACCCAAAGACCTCGGCCAATGCCGAACTTTTCAGCATTCCTCCCGAGCAGATGTCGCACGTGCAGGTGCTGAAAGTTCAGCCGACAACGCTCACTCGATCTCTTCGCCTTACAGGAGCCGTCGCCTACAACGGGTTCCGGACAATTCCTGTGATCTCCCAGGTGAGCGGGCCGGTGAACAGAATCATCGTCGTCCCGGGTCAGCATGTGCACGAAGGCGAGCCGTTGCTCTTCGTCTCCAGCCCCGATTACTCGCAGCTACGTACGAATTACTTGAAAGCCAAAGACGCATATGCCTTGGCGGAAAAAGCCTACGCGCGCGCCAAGGATTTGTACGACCACAAAGCGATTGCCGAGCAGACATTGGAGCAGGCGCAATCGGCGGAGACGCAAGCTGGCGGCGACTTGGTGGCGGCTCTCGCTGCTCTCAAGGTCTTGGGGATCACGGATCCGGATGCGCTGGTCCAGAGTCCACCTTCCTACGAAGTTCCGGTCAAAGCGCCGATCAACGGCGAAGTCGTCGAGCAGGATGTGGCCGCCGGACAGCTTATCCAGCCGGGCGCTACGCAATGCTTCATGATTTCCGACACAAGCACCGTCTGGGTATTGGTAAACGTCTATCAGAAAGACCTGCCATATGTTCGCGTCGGAGATTCGGTCACGATTCAGACAGATACGTACTCGCAGGTATTTCAAGGCAGGATCGCCTATGTTGCAGCTTCGCTCGATCCATCGACGCGCACCCTGCAGGCGCGCATCGAGACCAGCAACCCAGGCGAGAAATTAAAGAAAGACATGTATGTGGTAGCGACGGTAAACGCGGGAACGATTAAGAATGCGATCGCACTGCCGGATTCGGCGATTCTCCGCGACGCCGAAAATCAACCTTTCGTCTACGCAGCAACCTCTGGAAACCAGTTCGGCAGGCGTTCGGTAACCTTGGGGGAAAGTCTGAACGGTCAGACCGAAGTGACGAGCGGCCTCAATCCCGGCGATCAGGTGATCGGAGACGGCAGCTTGTTCCTGCAATTCGCGAATTCGCTTCAGCGCTGATGCTGTCGCGCAGAACGAAAATCTGATCGAGCAAGGACGGCATCACCGCATCTGAATGATCCATCGAATCGTCCAAGCGGCTCTGCGGCAGCGGTTTCTGGTGCTGATGATGACCGCGTTCATCACCGTCGCCGGAATCCTGTCGTTCCAGCGGATGCCCGTGGACGCATATCCCGACCTCTCTCCTCCACAGGTTGAGATCATCACGCAATGGCCGGACCATGCTGCCGAAGAGGTCGAGCGCCTCGTGTCGCTCCCTCTGGAGCTGGAGATGAACGGCGTTCCGCACATGGAGGTGATGCGGTCAATCTCCCTGTATGGGCTCTCCGACATCATTCTGACGTTCGAAGAAAATACGAACGATTATTTCGCCCGCCAGATCGTTTTTGAACGCCTTGCGCAGGCGACACTTCCTACAGGAGTCACTCCATCGCTCGCACCATTATTCAGCCCGAGCGGTCTGGTGTACCGCTACGTGCTGGAGAGTCCCGATCGCACTCCGCAGGAACTGAAGACGATTGAAGATTGGGTGGTGGAGCGCGCGTATCGGTCGGTACACGGAGTTGCAGATGATTCCGGCTTCGGCGGCACGGTCATGCAGTATCAAGTGCTGCTCGATCCGGCCAGAATCTATGGATATCACCTGACGGTCCCGCAAGTGACGACTGCACTCGCCGCCAACAACGCCAACGCGGGCGGTGGCTTTTATTCGCAAGGCGGACAGTTCTATTACGTCCGGGGAATTGGGCTTGTTCGCAATACCGATGACATCGCAAATATTGTTGTCGGCGCGAATAAAGGTGTGCCGATACGCGTGCGCGATGTCGGTGAGGTGACCATTGGGCACGCACCTCGCCTGGGAGAATTCGGGTTTCAGAAGAATGATGATGCCGTAGAAGGCGTCATCCTCATGTTGCGCGGTGAGCAGACGCAGAACGTGCTCAAGGGAGTGGAAGCTAAGACGGAGGAACTAAATCGCCAGATTCTTCCTCCGGACGTAAAGATTCGTCCGTACTACGACCGAAGCGACTTGGTCGACTTGACGACGGACACCGTCGAGAACAATTTGCTTCGTGGCATGGTGCTTGTACTGATCGTGCTGATCTTCTTTCTGGTAAGCTTTCGCGCCGCCATCATCGTTGCCCTGACGATTCCGCTTTCGTTGCTCTTTGCCTTCATCGTTCTGCACGCACATGACGTGGCTGCAAATCTGCTGTCCATCGGCGCCATTGATTTTGGCATCGTCATCGATGGCACGGTGGTGATGATCGAAAATATTTACCGCGAACTCGCCTTGCGGGAGGGCCAAGACTACCAACTGAACGAAGTAATTCTTGCAGCGGCGAAGGATGTCGATCGGCCAATCTTCTATTCGGTTGCGGTCATTCTTGCCGGGTATCTGCCGATTTATGCTCTGAGCGGCCCCGCTGGAAAACTATTTCATCCGATGGCGGAAACGATGTCCTTTGCGCTCGTCGGCGCGCTCATTCTCACCCTGACGCTGATTCCGGTGCTGGCTTCTTATTGGTTCCGAGGCGGCGTCCGCGAGAAACAGAATCGCGCTTATGAGTGGATGAAGCGCAAGTACGCAGTCCAACTGGATTGGGCCCTCGATCGCCCCAAGACCACAATTGTCATTGCAACGCTGATATTCGGCGCGACGCTGATCCTGGTTCCCTTCATCGGTGGAGAGTTCATGCCGCATTTGGACGAAGGAGCACTGTGGGTACGCGCAACCATGCCTTATACGATTTCGTTTGAAGAGGCCAGCAAGATCGCTCCTCAGATTCGCGACATCCTGATGTCATATCCGCAGGTCACTGTGGTTGGTTCGGAACTTGGACGTCCCGACGATGGCACCGATCCGACCGGATTCTTCAACTGCGAATTCTACGTGGGATTAAAGGCTTACAAAGACAACTCCTGGCACGGCGACGTCAACGACAAGAAGGAACTCATTGAATCGCTCAACAAGAAGCTGACCGCCTTCCCCGGAATTATCTTCAACTATACGCAACCGGCAGAGGATGCCGTAGATGAAGCGCTGACCGGACTGAAGAGTTCTCTGGCTGTGAAGATCTACGGCGAGGATCTGAATATTCTTCAAGACAAGGCCATCCAGATCAAAAACACTCTCGTCGGCGTCCCCGGCTTCACGGACCTCACGGTCGTGCGGGAACTTGGGCAGCCCAGTTTGCTCGTGGACGTCGACCGCGACAAGATTGCACGCTATGGAATCAATGTCGCCGACGTCGAAGCAGTAATCTCGGCGGCAGTCGGCGGCCAGGCGGTGACGCAAGTCATTCAGGGAGAAAAGTTGTTTGACCTTGTCGTCCGCATGCAGCCACAGTTCCGCAGCAGCGCTCACGAGATCGGAAACCTTCTGGTGGGAACGCCCGATGGGCAGCAAATCCCTCTCAGTCAACTCGCAGACATCAAGCAAGGCAACGGCGCTTCATTCATCTACCGAGAGAATAATTCGCGCTATATCGGCGTGCAGTACAGCATCGAGGGCCGCGATCTGGAGACCGCCGTGCACGATGGACAAGCGGCCGTCAACAAAGCGGTGATTTTGCCACAAGGCTATCGAATGAGTTGGGGCGGCGAATATAGCCAGTTCCTCGAAGCTCGGTCCCAGATGTACTTCGTCGGACCCCTGGCCGTTGTGCTGATTTTTATGATCCTGTTTGCGCTGTATGGAAACTTCAAGTTCCCGGTCACGATCGCGCTGGGAGTGATCATGACTGAACCGGTCGGCGCCCTGGTTGCGCTGAAGCTGACGCATACTCCGTTTAGCGTTTCTTCCGCTTTGGGATTGCTCGCGTTGCTCGGAGTTTCAGTCGAGACCGCAGTCATTCTTGTTTCGTACATTAACAAGCTACGTCTGGAAGGAATGGGCATCCGTGATGCCACGCGCGAAGCGTCACTGCTTCGCCTGCGTCCGATCATGATGACGGCCCTGGTCGCGTGTCTGGGCTTGCTGCCAGCAGCGCTTTCCACTGGAATCGGCTCCGACACTCAGAAACCGTTCGCCATCGTCATTGTCGCCGGCTTGATCTCGCGGCTGTTTATCGGATTCTTCGTCAACCCGGTGTTGTACGAAATGGTCGCGCGCGAGGGAGATGTGCTTCAGATCTGAGTCAGAGACAGGCGATGATCCGTGCCCTGCCCGCAACCATCGTTAGATTTGGACTCCGACCGCACCGTCCGAGCCAGACGTACTCGATGTCTCTCTGAATAGGCGGCAAAACTGATAGAAGGCCCAGGCGCTGAAGCGCAAGAATCCGATCACGGAATTGAAGAGAGATGTAGAAACTACGCCTCGCGGTTTGAGACGGGCATAAACCAGATTCATGGTCCATGCTGGGCTCGTGTAGACCGTTCCCGCCTGGCGTGCTCCGATACGATTTCTCACGCTCGGCTCGTAAACGATCTCCTCGATTCCCCTGTTAAAGAACTTGGCAAACTGCAAGATTCGGCTACTGTACAAAGTTCTCGCCAGAGCTGGAAGCTCACCGCGATTCCGAAATTTCAGAATGAGCGAGGCTGCCTCCTCGGCGTGCCGCAAGGCCGCAGTTACGCCATTGGCTGTGATGGGATCCACCATTGACGCAGCCTCTCCGGCGATCAGCCAGTTCGGACCGGCAACTCCAACATGCGTCCTGCATCGAAATGACGTGACGTTCAGGGAAGTGAGAGGTCCTTCATTCAGTAGCGGCTCGAAGTGGGTGAACTTCTTCAGTTGCTGTTGGAAAATGTCTTCCACGGAAAGGCCTTGTTCCCGTTTCACTTTGATCGCGGCTCCTGTCGTCACATATCCGACGCTCACTGTGTCAGGACTGATCGGAATCTCCCAAACCCATTCCAGGTATTCCGAGGGCGCGGGATCCATATACAGCGTCGTTCCTTCCACCGCTTCCTTCACTCTGAAGTATGTCCACAAAGCGACCTTCGCGGGTCCAAACTCAATCGAAGTCAGCTTGAATTCACGCGCCAGGACTGGCGCTGCGAGTCCTGAGGAATCGATGAACCAGCGAGCGGAGAAGGTCGAACCGTCGACGGTTTTGACAGAAAGAATCCTGTTTTTCTCCCGCTCCACACCAACCACCTTGTCGCGGACTAACTTTACGCCGTGTGCTATCGCCAGATTGGACAGCTCTTCGTCCAGCCGCGATCGATCCACGTGTAGGGTCCGGAGTTCGACACGGAATGGCGCGCGAGCGAGCCAGTCCGAGGGAACGTATTGCTCCGAGCAGCCGTCGCGGAGTTGCAGAGTCACGTGGCGCTTCCAGGTCCCGATACGGTCTCGCACCAACTGCTCCATCGGCAGACCCAGCGCTTTCAGTAAGTCGGGAGCAGACCAGTCCAGCGATTCCCCGACCGCCGGCCGTTTGGCTTCGGCCGGTTCCAGGCAAATGACGCTCAGCCCGGCTTTTGCGAGATGAAGTGATGCTGCCTTCCCGGCCAAACCTGCGCCGATAACAACTACATCGCAAGCGCTGGTGGGGGCTTGAGGAGGCATTTATTCAGTCCTATTAAGACGCTTCGAATATTGTCGCAGGATTGGTTCCCGCTGGTTGCGGGATTTCGGTGCGTCCGGCCGGCCCTAAACCGCAGCCTTCAGCGCCCTCTTCCGTCGAGTGCGTTAAGAATCTGCTCAATCTGCCATAGATGGCGGCGTTCGTGAGCGGTGAGCATGCGGAAAGCTCCATACACGTTGTAGGTTATGCGCGCATACACAGGGCACTGGACCTTCACTTTGTCGATGGCAAGCCCGGTGGCAGAAAGCACCGATTCCGAGAGCCGGGATTGTGACGCTTCGAACGCCGACCATGCTGCCTCAAAATCCTTTTCCTGCGGAACCAATTGGGGGAGGACTTTGTACCGAAACCGATAAGGCGGTTCGAGATTACGAATCAACAGCGTCGCGATCGTCCCTGTCCGGAAAGGACGGCTCGTGGTGAGTTTGGTAGCGATCGAAGTGGCTTTCGATATTGCCGGAAGAAACCAGAGCGTAGTTCGAGCGAGATGGTCAAGGCATTCCGCCACAGACCACGAACCTGACTCCAACCCGCTCGTGAGGTCGTGCGCCGAGCGGAGGAATACAAGCTTCTTGGCCTCGTGGGTGGCGCGCTGAATTTGCTCCACAAGGCCGGCAAGCTGGAAGGAAGAAGATGCACCGGCTGCGGAATCAGCGATTGGGGGACGGAACGATTTCAACGATGGGGAACTGTTTTCAGGCAATCCCTCTAGCAGTCGCATGATCCCGGTTCCCTCGATTGCCGGATTCATTCCGAAACCCCATGAATTGCCATCTCAGATGACGACGGCGGGGCTCCCAAGATTCGCATGGAGACGCTAACGGCGGGCGATTGAGGAAACAATAATGTAAATCTACTATTGAACCTCCCTTTCCAGCCGTGGGATCATCTTGACCATTGTTTTCGCAAGTCCCACAAATGGGGGTGGGATTCCTATGACAGCCAGTCGCACGATGCCTAATGTCTCCGTCGCCTCGTCTGGAGGGGAGAGCTTTCTCGAAAAACTGAACTCCCAATGGCACGAACGCGCTCTTCAGGTATTTATGTTCATCGTGCTTGCGCATTGGGCGGAGCACCTCGTTCAGGCCTATCAGATCTACGTGATGGGATGGCCGCGCCCGAAGGCAAACGGCATACTCGGGCTGTGGTACCCGTGGCTCATCAAGTCTGAGACTTTGCACTATGGCTATGCCTTAGTCATGCTGATCTGTCTGTGGTTCCTGCGAAAAGGCTTTACCGGAGTTTCACACACGTGGTGGATGGTGGCCTTCTGGATTCAGTTTTGGCATCACATCGAGCATTTTCTGCTTATTTATCAGGCGACTACGCACCATAATTTCTGGGGAAGGCCGGTCCCGTGCAGTGTTTTGCAACTCGTCTTTCCGAGGGTTGAGCTCCACCTGTTTTACAACTCGATCGTGTTTATTCCCATGATGATTGCGATGTACTACCACGTATTCCCGCCAGTCGATCAAAAGGAACGGGCAACGTGCACTTGCGCATGGCACCGGAATGAACTGCCCAGCGCAGCCTGATCTATGTCTGATGGGATCGCGTGTGTGATGGGTCGCCGGCTCACGCTGGTTATCGTCGCGATCATGTTCGGAATTAGTTGTCACAGGCCACCCAACGCATCGAGCGGGGTAAAAGTTGAGTTTCAGATCAAGCCCCAGCCGGTACGGGTCGGTCAAGTCGAAATCTCCTTCACGTTGACAGACACAGCCACTCATCCGGTGAACGGGGCTCAGATCACCGTTGAGGCCGACATGTCCCACGCGGGAATGGGCGCGGTATTTGCACAATCGAAGGAAGTTGGGCCGGGACAATATCGGTCACGACTCTTCCTCGGGATGGCTGGGGATTGGGTCGTACTGTTGCACGGCACGCTGCCTAACGGAGAAAAGCTGGAGCGGCAGTTCAATGTAGGAGATGTCCGGCCGAACTAGGCAAGCTGTGAATCAACCAACCATCCCGCCCGAACAGGCTATCGAGTCCCCGCCATTCGATCTGATGCAGGTGCCGGTTCTCGGATCTCTCTTCCGATGGCGCTATGCGCGTCCTTTTCTACAGGCTCCTTTGCTCGTCGTCAGCGTCGCCATGATCCTGCATGGATTGTTTGGGCCATCTCTGGCTCCGAAGAACCTAGCCACAACCCTAAGTTGGCTGCATTTTCGCGGAGTGCTGGTGCTGGTGCTGTTGTGCGCTGGAAATTTTTTCTGTTTGGCCTGTCCGTTCATGCTGGTGCGGCAAGCGGCACGGCGCTTCTTTCGGCCCAGGTTCACTTGGCCTCGGCTGCTACGAAACAAGTGGGTCTCTGTCGCACTCTTTATTCTTATTCTCTTTACCTACGAATTGTTCGACCTCTGGTCTTCGCCTTGGTGGACCGCATGGCTCATCATCGGCTACTTCCTTACTGCGCTCTTGGTCGACGGACTCTTCAAGCATGCATCGTTCTGTAAATTCGTATGCCCGATTGGGCAGTTCAACTTCGTAGCCTCCACACTTTCACCGTTTGAAGTGAAGGTGCGGGATCAGGATATCTGCACGAGATGCATGACCAAAGACTGCATCCGCGGCAGGCGTGATGCCGCATCCGACTTGGTCTTGATCCGCGGCTGCGAACTGGCTTTGTTCCAGCCCCGCAAGGTCGGCAACATGGATTGCACGTTTTGTCTGGACTGCATCCACGCCTGTCCGCATGACAATGTTGGGATATTGAGCCGATTGCCGGGGAACGAACTGCTCAGCGATCCTTTGCGTTCGGGAATCGGTTACTTCTCCAACCGCAAGGACCTCGCTGCGCTTGTAATAGTCTTTACTTTCGGCGCTCTCTTGAACGCCTTTGGCATGGTCAGCCCGGTGTACGCCGTCGAGAACTGGCTCGGCAGAATCTTGCACGTACGGCACGAGGCTCCCGTGCTCGGACTGATTTTTGCGGCCTTTCTGATTCTCGAGCCCCTGCTGCTTTTTGGGGCTGCAGCTTGGTGGACGCGCTCCTTGGGTGGAGTAAAGCGCGCATTCCTGCCGCTAGTTGTGCGTTATTCCTATGCGCTGGTTCCGATTGGTTTCGGTATGTGGCTCGCGCACTACGGTTTTCACTTTCTGACCGGACTCTATACCATCATTCCGGTGACACAGAACGTGTTTGCTAGTCTGGGCTGGCCCTTGCTGGGACAGCCACGTTGGACCCTGACTGGCCTGCCTGCGAATGCGGTGCAAGTGATTGAGATCGGTTTCCTGTTGCTCGGTTTTGCCGGCTCCCTGGCAGTAGCGCACGGGTTGGCTGAAGAGGATTCTCCGAAGCAGCCACTGCGGGCATTCATTCCGTGGGCCGTGGTTTGTGCTCTACTTTTCAGTGCGTCACTCTGGCTGATCTTCCAGCCCATGGAAATGCGCGCAACACTGATGAGTGGTTAGTGTGCACGACAAGGCGGACGGAATCATCGGTCTTAGCTCGAACTTCTCTTCAACCATGTCGAGTCGTTATTCCATCTCGATTGCTTGCCTGCTCTTCATAGTTGCATTGGTGCTCTTTCCCGCGGCACCTGCGAAAGCCCACAATGGGCCTCCCTTCCCCATCATTGAGAATCACAAAATGGCAGGATGCAGTGTCTCCCTTTGGACGCATCCCGACATCGGGACCGGAACGTTCTTCGTACTGTTGGATCCGGCTCCAGGCGGCAAGATTCCCGACGACTTGAGGATCGAAATCGGCATTCAACCGGAAAGCGGACGCCTCGCGGAAGTGATGTACGCAGCGGTTCGCTCGGACAGCCGTGGGCAGGTAGAATACAACGCTTCGGCCGAGTTTGATCGCGACGAGTTCTATCGCGTGCGGCTCGTCTTGCACAGCGCGCAAAGAACGGAAGAAGTTCTTTCGCGTGTCGAAGCGACTCCTCCTGGCTATGGGCGATGGGATCTTCTGCTTTACCTTTTACCGTTTCTGGCAGTCGGTTTTTTGTGGTTTTGGGGCATTTCGCGGCGTCGCCGCTACAAAAGAAAGAACGGGAGCTTGCAGGTCGCATAATGTCTGCACGCCATTTCTAGCCATGCGCTTGGGTCGATGGATTGATTTTCGAAACGCAATACTTCTCTTGCTCACAGGAGCACTGATCGTGCTCTCTCCCGGGTGTCACTCGGCGCCCAAATTTCCCGAGAGAAACTCCAAGGCCTACGCCGACGTCGTTTCGGCATTTTACGTAGGACTCTCGGCGCTGCAGGTGGGTGATGACGTTCACGCCGAGAGCAAGCTCTCGGAGGTGACCCGCCTGGTGCCCGGAGAACCCGCCGGATGGGCCAACTGGGGCATTCTCTCTCTGCGCCAAAGAAACTATGATGCGGCGGCGCAGAGATTTCAGCGGGCGCACGATCTGGTTCCCAAGAATGATCAGTTGTACAGCCTCATGGGGCTGCTCGAAAGTCAGCGGGGCAATTCTGCTCAGGCTCTGGCCGATTTACACCAGGCCGTCGAGCTGAATCCGCACAATTTGCGGGCGCTTTATCAACTCGCCGAAGAAACTGAGCGCCAGGGAGCGAGTAACAGTGAAGCCGAGTTTCAGCAACTCGTGCAGAAGATTCTGGTGTCGCAGCCGAAAAATTTGTCGGCTTTGCTCGAGTTGAGTCGCATCGCGGCGAAACAAGGGGACGCCGCCACGGTAAAGTCAGCGGTCGCCGAAATCAGCTCACAGTCTTCAGGCTGGCCGCCTGAAGTGCAGCGCCAGTTGGCCGCGGTTCAGGCCGCGGTTTCCGGCGGCGATCTCCGCGCTGCGGCGACGCAAACGAGTTTTCTCCGCAACGTCCTGATGCGAGTGCCTGATTACCGTCTCAGTCTGAGGGTGATCAAGGCCGCTCCCGGGGAGGAGGCCGAGCCCTTTACTCACTTCCTTTTGCTCGAAAATCCGGTCTTCCGCCCAGCGGCTCCGGATTTGGCGCTGTCGTTTAATTCGCAGCCACTGCCAAATGCAAGTGGCGTCCACTGGAATTGGATCGGAGCTATCCCCCTTGGAAGCGCGGGAGCTCCCGTGGTCGCGGAAGCGAATGGCCGCCGAGTGCAACTCTCCAGCGGTGCGAAATTTCCTTTTCCCGGGGGACCATCCGCCACTCCACCAGCTCCTGAAGCGGTCGTACCCGTCGATTTCAATTACGATTTCAAGACGGACTTAGTGCTCGCGGGCGCAGGCGGCGTGCGCCTGATGCGACAAGAGAGTCCGAGCGCTTTCACTGATGTGACCGCCCAAAGCAAGCTTCCAAAATCCGTGATCAATGCTTCGTACACGGGAGCTTGGGCGGTCGACATCGAAGCCGACGGCGACCTCGACATCGTTCTGGGATCGAAAGATGGCGTCCCGACTGTCCTGCGAAACAACGGCGACGGCACGTTCCTTGCGATCCATCCTTTTTCTGGAATCTCTGGTGTACGCGGCTTCGCCTGGGCAGACTTCGATGGTGACGGCAACCCCGACGCCGCGATCATCGACGGCGTGAGCCACCTTCATGTCTTCATGAATGAACGTCAGGGCCAGTTCCGCGAACGGCCGCTGCCAACGAACATCAGTTCTGCGAAAGCGATTGCCGTAGCAGATGCGAACAATGATGGCATTCTCGATCTGCTGGTAGTGCAAACGGACGGAGCGATCGTCCGTATTTCCGACAAGAATGAAGGAGAAAGCTGGGAGACCGCCGAAATCGCCAAGGTTCCGGATGCCGCTCACAATCTCGCCGGCGAGATTCGCTTGAATATTGCGGATCTCGACAACAACGGCGCACTCGATCTGGTCCTTTCACAGACAAGCGGGGGTAGCGGCGCGATCATGTGGCTCGGCGATGAAAAAGGTGCTTTCACGCCGCTCAGCAGTCCGGTCGGATCCGCATCGGTTTTCGCCGCCGCGGACTTTCGCGGCAACGGCCACCTCGATCTGCTCGGCTTGACTGCTGATGGGCAACCCATCCAGGCAATGAATCAAAGTTCAAAGAATTATCACTGGCAGGTGGTCCGTCCCCACGCTGTGCAAGCAGTGGGTGACCAACGCATCAACCCCTTTGGAGTCGGAGGAGAAATTGAAGTCCGCTCGGGATTGCTCGTTCAGAAGCAACCCATTACTGGTCCACAACTTCACTTCGGTTTAGGGGAGCGGACAGAAGCAGAAGTCGTTCGCGTCGTGTGGCCGAATGGCACGGTGCGCGCCGAGTTTGACGTGAAAGCAGATCAGGACGTGGTCACCGAACAGCGACTCAAAGCCTCCTGCCCGTTCTTATTCGCTTATAACGGAAAAGAGATGGAATTTGTGAAAGATGCGGTTCCGTGGGGTTCCGCGATCGGCCTGCGGATCAACACGCTCGGTTCGGCGCAAATCGCAGCCACGGGAGAATGGTACAAAATAGGCCGCGACCAGCTCGTCCCGCACGACGGTTACTATGACATCCGCGTAACGGCGGAACTCTGGGAAGTTTATTACTACGATTATCTGGCACTAAGCGCCATTGACCACCCCGTGGGCACGGAAATCTTCGTCGACGAGCGATTCGTAATTCCTCCGGCGAAGCTTGGCATCACCACGGTCTCGACTCCACATGACATCGCGCATGCGATGGACGACACTGGCCAGGATGTGACCGAGCTTCTCCGCAAACTGGATGGCAAAGCCGTGAGCAGCTTTGGCCGTGGACAGTTTCAGGGAGTAACGCGCGATCACTATCTGGAGCTTGATCTCGGCAACGACGCGCCGAAGAGCGGCCCTCTTTATCTCATTGCGCAGGGTTCCATCCACGACACCGAGTCATCGGTGAACGTCGCGATCACCCAAGGCAACCGCTGGCGCGCCCACGGACTCAGCGTCCAGGTGCCCGACGGTCATGGTGGCTGGGCGACCGCTCAGGACAATCTCGGTTTTCCTGCAGGTCGCAAGAAGACTATTCTTTTCAATCTCACGAGTATCTTCCGTCCCGGAACGCCGCGGCGCGTGCGCCTGCGCACGAATCTGGAAATATACTGGGACGCAATCCACTGGGCGGAAGGAGCACCCGACACGCCGCTCAAAGAGGTAACTTTGGATCCGACGGTGGCCGACTTGCACTATCGCGGCTACTCAGTAATGCACATGCCAGTGGGAGCGGGAGCTCCGGAAGTTCCCGACTACAACGTCATCGAAGGGACCAAGCAGCGTTGGCGCGATTTGATCGGCTATTACACGCGCTACGGCGACGTCCTCGAACTGCTGAAGACTATTGATGACCGCTACGTGATTGTTAATTCAGGCGACGAACTTTCCATGCGCTTCGCCGAGCAAGCTCCGCCCCCCGCAGGTTGGGTCCGCGATTTCGTCATCAAGGGCGATGGCTGGATCAAGGACGGCGATTACAATTCGACATTCTCGAAGACCGTTTTGCCTTTGCCTTACCACGCGAAGAATGAATACACGGCGCGGCCGGGTGCACTGGAAGATGAGTGGACGTACCGTCAGCATCCCGACGACTGGAAGAACTATCACACGCGTTATGTAACGCCGGAAGTCTTCAAGAATGCCTTGCGAGATCGCAGTTCTCGTGAACCTGTCGGGAGTTCGCAGGCCCAATGACCGGTAATCGCATCGCGAGAGTACTTCTAAGCATTTTCTTTGTCGGTCTGATAATCACGCCACTGGTGATCAAGCGGATCTCATCGCGCCGCGATCCGAATCGAGTGGGCTTCGATTCTGCCACGGCACTGGCTCGTCACGGCTTTTATTTGCAAGAAGTCTCTCACGCAGCAGGGATTAACTTCGTTCACCAAGCTCCGGCGCTCGATCCCAAACTCGAGCCCATCATGCCAGAGGTCGCTTCGATGGGCGCTTCCGTATCGATCGTCGATTTCGATCGTGACGGATGGCCGGATATTTATGTGGTGAACAGCGCCATCGGCAGCAAGAATTGCCTTTACCGAAATATGGGCGATGGCACGTTCAGAGACGTAGCTGGCGAACTCGGTATTGCTGATGTGAATCTGCCTGGGACCGGAGTATCTACCGGCGCGGTCTGGGGAGACTATGACAATGATGGCTACGAAGATCTGTTCCTGATCAAGTGGGGACGCCCCGAGCTTTACCACAACGATCAGGGGCACGGATTCACGCGCGTCACCGAACAAGCGGGCTTGCCGCCCTGGATCAATGCCGATACCGCCGTGTGGTTCGACTACGATGGCGATGGACTCCTCGATCTGTTCGTCGGGGGCTACTACGCCGAAGACATCGATCTATGGCATCTCACGACGACGCGCATCATGCCTGACAGTTTCGAGTACGCCAAGAACGGCGGCCGGAAATATCTCTTTCATAATCTGGGCAACGGCAAGTTCGAAGAGGTCAGCGCCAAAGTCGGCATCGACAGCCATCGGTGGGCTTTGGCTGCTTCCGCTGCAGACTTGCGCGGCACAGGCCATCCTGATCTCTTCGTCGCCAACGACTACGGAGTTTCGGAGCTTTATTTCAACGACGGCAAACGATTCCACGAAGTCGGCAAGCAGACCGGCATCGGTTTCGCCCCCAAGAGCGGGATGAATGCCGCCTTCGGCGATATTTTCAATCAGGGACAATATGCCGTGTATGTCTCCAACATCTCCGAGGATGGTGTTCTTATCCAAGGCAATAACTTGTGGGTACCCAAGCAAGGAACCACCGGAGATGCGATTCAATACGAAAATCTCGCGCGCGACTTTGGTGTGGAGCTCGGTGGCTGGAGTTTCGGCGCCCAGTTTGGCGACCTGAATAACGACGGAACGCTCGACCTCTATTTGGCAAACGGATACATCTCGCTAGACCGCAACCGCAGCTACTGGTATGACTTTTCTAAAGTGGCCGGAGGCAACAGTACGATTATCGGCGATGCGAAGAACTGGCCGGCCTTCGAGGGCCGAAGCCTGTCGGGTTATCAGAATAAGCGCGTCTGGTTGAACGATGGTGCCGGCAAGTTCATCGATGTCGCGCAGGCAGTAGG
>Ga0209624_10000263_pt1 | contig 46964 bp, 36 predicted proteins | sample JacPinW_OM2H0_O1_FD_188565 | JGI IMG/M metagenome (GOLD analysis project Ga0209624, IMG submission 188565) | Forest soil microbial communities from Algoma, Ontario, Canada - Jack Pine, Ontario site 1_JW_OM2H0_O1 (SPAdes) (version 2) | ecosystem: Environmental > Terrestrial > Soil > Boreal...
GGTGCCGCGCACGGTTCGGATAGGATCGCGTTCGCGCCCGCGCGACAGCGCCTTGCGGAGGCGCCCGACATGGACGTCGACCGTGCGTTCGTCGATCTCCGCCGCCTGGCCCCACACGCCGTCCAGCAATTGCGCGCGCGAGAACACCCGGCCCGGCTTTTCCAATAAATATTCGAGCAGCCGGAACTCGGTCGGACCGAGGTGGATGTCGCGCACGCCGCGCCGGACCCGCCGCGTCTCCCGGTCGAGATCGAGGTCGCCGGCATAGAGACGCTCCGCGATCCGCTCGGGCCGGCTGCGTCTGAGCAGCGCGCGCACCCGCGCCATGAGTTCGGGCACCGAAAAGGGCTTCACCACATAATCGTCCGCGCCGACCGATAAGCCCCGCACCCGCTCGGCTTCCTCGCCGCGCGCCGTCACCATGATGACCGGAAGCGTGCGGGTGGATTCGCGCGCGCGGAGCCGGCGGCAGATTTCGAGGCCCGAGACCCCAGGCAGCATCCAGTCGAGGATCACGAGGTCAGGCGCATTTTCCGCCAGGCGCAACTCGGCCTCGTCGCCGCGCTCCACATTCTCGACCACATAGCCTTCCGCCTCGAGGTTGTAGCCGAGCAGCAAAGACAGATCCGATTCGTCTTCAACGATAAGGATCCGCGGCGCGGATGCGGCTCCAGGACGGACGATATCCTTGCGCGCCTGGTTCATCACAGCTCCCCTCCAGCGTCGGCCTCGATGTCCGTCCCTTGCCGGCCGTGCGGCCGCTCAGTCGGCAGGTTCGAACCGGTCACCAGGTAAACCACGGTTTCAGCGATGTTGGTGGCGTGATCGCCGATGCGCTCGATATTCTTCGAACAAAACAGAAGATGGGCGCAGAACGTAATGTTGCGCGGATCCTCCATCATGTGCGTCAAGAGATCGCGGAACACCGAGTCCTCCAGCGCGTCGAGATCGACGTCCCGCTCCCATACGTCGAGCGCGCGCTCGACGTCGCGCTGGGCGTAGGCGTCGAGCACATCCTTCATCAGCTCGGTCGCGAAATCGTTCATGTGCTTGATGCCGACAATGGCGCGCGGCACCCGCGATTCGACGCCGATCTTGACCGAGCGCCTGGCGATGTTCTTGGCCAAATCCCCCACCCGCTCGAGATCGCCGGCGACCCGAATGGCGCCGATGATCTCGCGGAGGTCGATCGCTACCGGCTGCCGCCGTGCGATCGTCATGATCGCCTGCTCCTCAATCTCGCGCTGCAGCTGGTCGAGCCGCGGATCGGTCTCCACCACCTGATGGGCGAGCACGGTGTCGGCGGACGCAAGCGCGTCCACCGCCTCGATCACCATTTTCTCGGCGATGCCGCCCATCTCTGCGATCCGGCGCTCGAGCAGGTCGAGATCCTTGTCGTAGGCTCTGACAGTGTGCTGATCCGCCACGGCGATTCCTCCCTCAGCCGAAGCGGCCGGTCACATAGTCCTGGGTGCGCTTGTCGCGCGGCGAGGTGAAGACCGTGTTGGTCTCATCGAATTCGACCATTTCGCCCAGATACATGAAGGCGGTGTAGCGCGAACAGCGCGCAGCCTGCTGCATGTTGTGGGTGACAATGGCGATGGTGTAGTCGCCAGACAATTCGTCAATCAGCTCCTCGATCTTGGCGGTCGAGATCGGATCGAGAGCGGAGGCCGGTTCGTCGAACAGAATCACTTCCGGGCTGATCGCCACGGTGCGGGCGATGCACAAGCGCTGCTGCTGGCCGCCCGAAAGGCTCAAGCCGCTGGCGTTCAGCTTGTCTTTCACTTCGTTCCACAGCGCGGCGCGGTTCAGCGCCGATTCGACGCGCGCATCCATCTCGGACTTCGGCAGTTTCTCATAAAGTCGAATCCCGAAGGCGATATTGTCATAGATCGTCATTGGAAACGGCGTCGGCTTCTGGAACACCATGCCGACGCGCGAACGCAAGAGATTGAGGTCGAGGTCAGGCGAGAGGATGTTTTCCCCATCGAGCATGACCTCGCCCTCGGCCCGCTGGCCAGGATAGAGATCATACATTCGGTTGAGCACGCGCAACAGCGTGGACTTGCCGCAGCCCGAGGGGCCGATGAACGCTGTTACCTGACCGCTGTATAAGTTGAAGGAAACATCCTTGAGCGCACGCGTCTGGCCATAATAGAAATTGAGGTTGCGCACGACGACTTTATCCGTCTCGGCGACGGGCGCCTTGGCCAGCGTCTGGGCCTGCACATTACTGCTCATGCTCAAAGCCTCTCGGATGCTACTTCTGCCTGGCCGGAGCTGCAAGAACGCGCGCCATGATGCTGAGCGCCAGAACCGCAAAGGTCAGGATGAGCGCGCCTGTCCAGGCGAGCTTTTGCTGCTCGGCGTAGGGGCTGCGAGCGAATTCGTAGATGATGAGCGGAAGAGCCGACATCGGCCCCCGCGGATCAGCCGAAAACAGCGAATTGCCGAGCGCAGTGAAGATCAGCGGCGCCGTCTCGCCGGTCATGCGGGCGATGGCGAGCAAAACACCGGTGATCAAGCCGGACATGACGGCCCGATAGGCGACGTGTCGGATGACGAGCGATCGTGGCATGCCGAGCGCCGACGCCGCCTCACGCAGAGAGTTCGGGACAAGGTTCAGCATGTCTTCGGTCGTGCGGACCATGATCGGCGCGCCTAGCACTGCGAGGGCGACAGCGCCCGCAAGCGCCGAGAAATGCCCGACCGGCGCCACCAACAGCTCGTAGACGAATAGGCCAACGATGATCGAGGGCGCGCTCAACAAAATGTCATTGATGAAGCGCACGACCGAGGCGAGCCGCGTGCTTGCGCCATATTCGGCCAGATACGTGCCGGCGAGAATGCCAACCGGCGCGCCGAGAGCCAAGCCAATCCCGGTCATCATCAGGCTGCCGACGATTGAGTTGAGGAGACCCCCAACGACCCCCGGCGGCGCCGTATTCTTCGTGAAGACGTCGAGCGACAATCCGCCAACGCCATTCCACAACAGCGTGGCCAAAATGATGGTCAGCATGCTCAGGCCCAAGGCCGTCGCCGCGTAAGCGAGAACTGTCCAGATAACGTTGCGTCTCTTGCGCCTGGAGTAGGAAGCCGCCGTCATTGACCTACGCCTTCAACGCCATGTGGGCCAACATCCAGCGCGCGGCCGCGAGAACCAGGAACGTGATGACGAACAGTATGAAGCCGAGCGCCAGAAGCGATGAGGTGAACAGTCCCGGATCGGCGTCCGCGAACTGGTTGGCGATCATCGCCGAGATGGTCGTGCCTTGGGCAAGAATCGACGACTGAATCTTGGTGGCGTTGCCGATGACGAAGGTCACCGCCATCGTCTCGCCGAGCGCGCGACCGAGCGCCAGCATCGCGCCGCCAATCACTCCGACCCGCGTATACGGAATGACAATGTTGCCGACGACCTCGAAGGTAGTCGCTCCGACGCCATAGGCGGCCTCCTTGAGCACAGCGGGAACCGTGTCGAAGACGTCCCGCGACACCGCGGTGATAAAGGGCAGGATCATCAACGCGAGCACGAGTCCCGCCGTCAACACGCCATAGCCGAACGGCGGCCCCTGGAAGAGAAAGCCGATGCCGGGGACGTTGCCGAGCGTATTGATGAGGAACGGCTGGATGTAGCTCTGCATCACCGGCCGAAAATAATAGACGCCCCAGATACCGTAGATAATCGAAGGTATCCCCGCGAGAAGCTCGATCGCGACGCCGATCGGCCGCCGCAAGGGCAACCAGCAGAGTTCCGTCAGGAAGACGGCGATGCCGAGACCGACCGGAACAGCAATCAGCATCGCGATGATCGATGTGACAAGCGTGCCATAAATCGCCGTCGCCGCGCCGAACTGCTCTTTCGGCGGGCTCCACGCGTCAGAGAACAGAAAACCGACGCCGAATTCGCGGAACGCCGGCCAGGCGCCAACGAACAAAGCGACCACAACGCCGAGGAGCAGCACCAGAAACAGAACCGCCGAGCCCAGGGTCAGCAGGCGGAAGCTGTTGTCCGAGAATTTGAGCCGACCGAGCGCGCGAGAGCGGTCGATCGGCGAGCTGTGGGCGGCGCTTGAGCTTCGCAGTGCGGTTGCGGTCATTATCGCTTCGACACTTTTTGTCTGGGGACCGTTGCGCGTTGTTTACGAACCATCACCCGCGAGATCAATTTGGGGGCGAACGTCGCCGCCCGCCCCCGGAATTCGCCTAATTCAGCTTAACATCCTTGGTCCACATCTTCTCGACCAGCGCCACGACGCTGTCGGGCATAGGAATGTAGTCGAGGTCCTCGGCCATCTTGTCGCCCTTGTCGTAAGCCCACTTGAAGAAGTCGATAGCGTCCTTCGCGGCGGCCTTATTCGGCGGATCCTTAGGCAGGAGAATGAAGGTGGCGGCGGTCATCGGCCACGACTTGTCCCCCGGCTGATCGGCGAGGATCAGATAGAATCCCGGCGCATGGTCCCAATCGGCGTTGGCGGCCGCGGCCTGGAAGGCCTCCATGGTCGGGGCGACCACCTTGCCCGCCTTGTTGGCCATGCTGGCGAAAGTCAGCTTGTTCTGCTCAGCGTAAGCGAATTCGACATAGCCGATCGCGCCCTTGGTGGTGGCGACGTTGTTGGCGACGCCGTCGTTGCCCTTGGCGCCGATGCCGCCGGGCCAGTCGACCGTCGTCGACACTCCGACCTGCGACTTCCAATCCGGCAAGACCTCGCCGAGATAATAGGTGAAGTTGAAGGTCGTGCCGGAGCCGTCGGCGCGGTGGATCGGCACAATCGGCAGATCGGGCAGATTGAGCTTCGGATTGAGCGCCTTGAGCGTGGGGTCGTTCCACTTGGTGATCTTGCCGAGATAGATCTGGGCGAGGGTCGTGCCGTCGATAACGATGTCGCCAGGCTTCACGCCGTCGAGATTGACGACCGCCACGATGCCGCCCATCACCATCGGCCATTGTGCGAGGCCAGCCTTCTCGAGTTCCGCTGGCTCCAACGGCGCGTCGGTTGCGCCGAACGTCACGGTTCTCGCCTTGATTTGCTTGATGCCGGCGCCAGATCCGATTGACTGATAGTTCAGTCCGTTCCCCGTGTCTTTCTTGTAAGAGTCAGCCCATTTGGCGTAAATCGGAAATGGAAAGGTCGCTCCGGCTCCGGAAATATCGGCAGCTTGCGCGCCAGTGACCGTTGCGGCGCAAACGGCGAACGCCGCTGCGCGAATGAAATTGGTGAGTGTCATTGAACGCCTCTCAAGCGCTAGCAGGGATCGAGTTCGGCCGCGGCGACGGGCGCCCGACGTCCTTTTGTAGGCTCGCTCGATATGCCTATTGCGACAGGGAGACGACAGTTTTACGACAGTGGCGCTGAGCCTTACTGCCAGCCCTTGTCATGCTCTGGTGGCGTGGGGCGCTACGGCCTGCAAAGTCCGGTCAACGACGAAGCGCCAATCAGTTTGCGCGCGATCGCACCGCGCACCTTGGGCGCTGTCGAGAGCGCTGCGTCATTTCTTCGTCCGCGCCCTTGGGTCCTAGGATTGGCCTCCCGCCCGCCCTGCTCTTTGGGCGGCGTCGCCACGCCTTTCTTATAGTCCTCGACCTCCGTTGTGTATGGCTGTCCGCCTTCTCGACCGCGGTCGTGCGGCAGGTTCGGCTGAGGGCGGGGACGTGGTGGGGAGGTCGGCTTGGGCATGATGACGCTCCTTCTTCCATCGATCAGCTCCCGGAGCCCGCTTCAGGCTTGGCGGGACCCTCCGTGCGCCAAACTAGGTTCAATGATTGTGTCCGAACAGCTTGCGCAATTTTTCTTTGGCTGCTTCGAGGGTCTGCTTCCGTTCGGGAGGTAGGCTCCGCCCCGCGCGATTAATGTAGAAAGTCAACATCGACATCGCGGATCGGAAAGCGGTCGTTTTCCGCCGATCGCTCGACTCGGCTGAGCGCTTGAGCGACGCGGCGATTTGCCCGGCGGTTTTCTTTTCGAACACTTTCGGTTCGAGATCGAGCGCATCCGAATGCTCGTTCACATCGGCCGACCAGCGGCTTTTTCCATGGGTTCCTGGCATGGCCCGCTCCTTTCTCGCAGCGCCGATTGTCCATAACTCAAGACACGCAAGAGGGTTCCAGGGCTCAGTCTGAGACGCAAATACTCCTTCCACTGGCGTTCGAGGAGGCCTGGCCGCCGAGTGAACTTCGCTAGCTCGGCGGGAGATCTGCCGGAAGGCCATGGCGTCACGCCGCCAATTCGTGCACCCCCGCCTCTGGGCAAACGGCCTTGGCGAGGTCGGCCAAGTGCTGATGGTGGGTGAGGTAGATGACCTGGCCAACGCGCCCCATCTCGGCGATCAGGCGCAGCGCCTCCTCGGCGGGAACTCAGCCGATTCGAACGATATCCGCGGCATCCCCCAGACGGGCGCGCGCCTCTTCGATGACGTGCCGATGGTGCGTGAAGACGATCGTCTGAACGCGGTCGCCGATCGCCGCAAACGCTTCAAGACCGTTGCCGGTGCGGGGTTCGTCAAAGCTGGCGAAAATGTCGTCGCCAATGAACGGCGGCGCCTCGGCGCGGGCGGCATAGTCCTCGATATATGCAAGCCGTAACGCCAAATAGAGCTGATCGCGCGCGCCTTCGCTCAAATGCGCCACCGGCGCCCTCTCACCATTAGCCCGGCAAGCCTCAAGCTTGGCCTCATCACCGTCATAGAAACTTTGATCCAGCCCGGCAAAGGCACCGCCCGTCAACGTCGCGAAAGCCTCGCCGGCGCGCGTCATCAATGGGTCGCGCCGCGCAGCGCGGTGGTCCTCGAGCGCGCCCCCGACCAGTGCTGAAGCTGCCTTCAACACCGCCCAACGTCGGGCGGCCTCCACGAGTTCGGCCTCCGCGTTGCGGCGCTGCTGCAGCGCCGCCTCGGCGCCGATACCGCTTTCGAATTCCTCCCGCTTCCGCTGAAGCCGGTCGCGTTCGGCGTAGCGGTCCTTTTCCTGCTGCCCTAGGTCTTCGTCCCGGCGCTCGAGTTCCTTTAAAGTTGCTGTGGCCGCGTCCGGATCGAACGCATTCGTCTCCTCGACCAGCCGCGCTTCGTCGACGCCATCAGCGAGATCGGCGAGACGGAGCCGCTGCCGGCTAAGCGCCTCGGCAAGGCGGGAACGCTCCGCTTCGCGGGCCAACAAGGCGACAACATCCGAGCCAGGGGGCAGGCGCGCCGCGTGCTGTGCCATTGTCCCCTCGACCTTGCCAAGGCGAGCCCCCGCCTCATCGCGCGCTCGCCGAGCCGCCTCCCTCAGCTCGGCCGCCGCGTGACGCTTTGTTTGAGCCGTCCGCGCCGCGACAAGACGCTCGTTCAACAGGCGCGCGGCCGCCTCCGCCGGCAGGTCCGCGGCGGTCGGCGCGCAGCGCTGAATGAGCGCCTGGGCTTCGGTCTCGAAATCATTCATGTTTCGCCGGATGCCGGCGACGCGGCGCATCCGGTTGCGGTGGTTTTCGCCGTCGTTGGACGCCTTGTCCCAAACCTCCAGGGCCGTCTCGGCGGTTTCTATGGACGCGTCGGTTTCAAGACCGAGAGCGGCGACGGCGACGACCCAACGACGACGCCAATCCCCGAGGACGGCGGCGGCGTCGGCGGACTCGGCTTTCGCTCCCACCAGACGCCGGCGAGTTTCGGCGAAGCGCGTCCCGAGGTCGCGCGATCTCGCCCATGCGCGCGCGATCTCTTCCAGGCGCCGCTCGAAACGTTCGGCCATCCGGATGCAATCGAGACCCTCGATCTCACTCAATCCGGCCTCGAGCCCGAGGGCGCGCAGTACTGGCTCGAGGCGCGCGAGCTCGGCTTCCTTCGACTCGAGCTCGGTTCGCCGCGCGGCGAGCTTGTCGCGCGTTTTCATGACTTGCTCGATGCGGCCAGACCATTCCTGCATCCGCGCTGGCGAAAGAGGATGAACGCAGACGTGTTTCCAAAGCACTCGCCAACTCTGCTCTGTTTCCGCGAACGTCGCCGCCGCGCGCGCTTCGGCGGCCTGCGCCAAAGCATACCGACGCGTCTGTTCGTCGAGCCGCTGGGTTTCCAGTCGATGCCCAGCCAGACGCGCGGCGTCTTCAATCGCGTCATCTGTCAGACGATCCGCCTCCCCCTCGAGCCGCTCGAATTCGGCGACGTAGGTGGTGAGCGAGGCTTGCGGCCGAGCCTCGGGCACCCCGAATATCGCAGCGCGCAAGGGCCGCCACGCCGTCTCGCGTCGCGCCCGCGCCTCCGCAATGCGGTCCGCCGTGGCCAGAGGACGACCAGCCGCAAGCTGGGCAAGGCGCCCGGTCGTTTCGTCGATCTCCTTCTCCACCCCTTGGCGCGCTCTCGCGCTCTCGCGCACGGCACGCGACGCCACCTCGAACGCGTCGGCGAATTGAGCAAGATCCTCGGGGCGCGGCATGGGCAGCCTGGCGATCGCTTCGAGGTCGGCGACCGGCGGATCGAGCCTCGCGGCGACGTCTGCGAGCTCAAGCGTGTCCTTTGTCAGCGCGAGCCGATTGTCAGCAACCCTCCGCGCCAGCTCGGCGATCTTGCCGAGAGCGGCATATTTTTCTCGCAACAGCGTGGGATCAAGGTCCACGCCCTGCGCCTCTCGCGCAATGCGCGCGTCGTCCTGGGCCTTCTGCGCTTGCGAGAGTTGAGCGGCCGTCGCGTTTGCCGACGCCTTCGCGTCCCGCCCCTCCTTGATCAGCTTGCGCGCCTCCGACTTGCTGGCTTCCGTCGGCCGCGCTGTGTCGAGCGAGCCAATACCAGGCAAACCCAGTGATCGGACATGATGTTCAAGCCCCGCAAGGAATCCGTCGGCCTCGCGTTGGACGGCTGGAAGATCGCGCTTCCCGTCTTTGTAGCCGCCGCTCCTCTGAAATAGCTCTTCGATGGGCGCAGCATCAGAGAGTACGGCCTCGTCAACCTCGATTTTCGCAAGATCGCGCGTGAGGCGCTCATCCTCGATCCGAGCGCGCTCCGCCGTCTCGCCTGCGACGCGCAAGTCATCAAGCGCCGTTTGCAAGTCCTGCATCATGCCGGGCGCAAAGACGGGCATATCCTCGGAGGACGCCAGCGCCGCCTCCGTCTCTTGGATCGGGTTGAGAAGCGGCAATATGCGCTTGAGCCTTCTCAGGCGCGCCTGCTCGATCTCCCCGGCCCGTCGCTCCGCGCGGAGCCGCTCCAGCTCTCGGCTGAGCTCTTCGATATCGTTGTTGAGCTTTATCCATGAATCGCTGCGAAGTTCCTTGTCGCGAATGGCCTGACGTGCGGCGTCGAAGCGCTCGAGCGCCTGATAGAAGCGACGCTCTTTTCCCTTGCGCGGCGCGAAAACGCCGTCCGCTTCCTCCTCGAGAGAGCGGCGAAGTTGGACAAGCCCGCGCAGCCCCGAGGCCGCCGCCAAAAGACTCGCGCCGACGTCGCCGTCCGCCTGCAACATCTCGTCGCCTCCGGCGCGCAACTTGGCCGCGTCCAGTCCGAACGATCGCTCGAACACTTCCTGGCTCAGGCCGCCGAGAAACGGGGCCAGCGCGTCATCGGGCAGAGGATCGCCAGAGCCATCGATGAGAGTCGTCCTTCGCCCCTTGCGCCGCCAGAACTTGAGGCGGCGACCATCAGCGGTCGCGATCTCCGCGCCGACGCGCAACTCGCGTGGAAAGCGAAACGCATACGGCGTCCGCTCCGGCACGCCGAACAAGAGCGCGCCGACGGCGGCCAAGGCCGTCGACTTGCCCGCTTCGTTCGGTCCATAGACGACGTGCAGCCGGGCGTCTGGCCGAAACGCGATCCGCAGATCCGCGAAGGCGCCGAACTTCTCCAGCTCGAGGCTGAGAAGCCGCACGGCCCGTCAGGCCTCCGCCGAGCGGCCCAGCGCCAGCGCGCGAGCTTCCGCGAGAATGGAGTCGAGGTCCAGCGCCGCGCTCGCGTCCTCCGCCATGCCGCCTGGCAACTTGTCCCTGACCGTCCTGACGAGATCGGCCACGCGTGCGCGCAGCGCGGCGTCCTCCTCGCATTTCTGAAGCGCGGCGGCCAAATCGATTTCCGTGAGAGCGGCGTCGCGCGCCGGGCGCTGCAGGTCCGTCGTATCTATACGCAGACGTTCGAGCCATATGTCCTCACCGCACCGCTGCGCCGCCGCTTCCACCTCGTCCCGCAAGCGGTCCCGATCCGCGATGAATCGCGGATGCAATTTCGTCGCCCCCGTCAAGACAACCCGCGCAGCGAGAAGGCGTCCCGCCGCCGCCGCGGCATGCGGTCGCAGTTCAGTCTCGACTGCGCGAAACAGGGCGGTCTCGTCATCGTGCGGCGAGGCGTCGACGAACACCTCCGCCCAACGGGCGCAGTCTGTTACAACGCGCCGCACCTCCGATACGACCCCATCCGCAACTTCCACAATGACCGCCCCCTTTTCTCCGCATTCCCTGATGCTGCGGCCCTGTAGATTGCCTGGATAGACGATCCACGGATCCCGCGAGACGACTTCGAAGGCATGGACGTGGCCAAGCGCCCAATAGTCATAACCGCGTGCTGCGAGGTCGGCGACCGTGCAAGGCGCGTAGTTTTCATGGCCAGCGCGCCCGCAAGCGGTGTGCAGGACGCCTATGTTGAACCAGCCGGCAATGGGTTCTGGGTAGTCGGCAGCGTAATTCTCAATCACCTCACGGTGCGGAAAGCCGCGTCCGTGCAGCGCGACGCGCAAATCCTTGATGCGGTGGCTCTCCGGCCGCCTGGTCGAAAACTCAAACACGTTCTGCGACAAGGTCAGGGATTTAGTGACGAGGCTTTCGGCATCATGATTGCCCCGCAAGAAAAATGTTGGAATGCCGCGATTTGAGAGACGAGCCAATTGCCGGTTCAGGAACAGGGCGATCGAAGCGTCCTTCCACTCCCCGTCAAAAACGTCACCGGCGATCACCACAAACGAAACGCCCTCCAACGCCTTCGTGACGAGGTCTTCGAATGCGCTTCGGCTCGCCCTGGCGAAGCGCGCGGCAACTTCGTCGTCCTTCTGCGCAAGGCCGAGGAAAGGGCTGCCCAGATGAAGATCGGCCGCGTGCAGGAACCGGAAATTCATTCGAGAGCTACGACAAAGGGTTTTCGCGCCGCGCCGCCGATCAACTCCGCCAGCTCCGGATCGCGCAGCGCCCGCGTCGCCAGCGGCGAATCGAGGTGGACCCCGGCGGTATGAACGAATCGGAAGGCCATAGCCTTATCGGAGCTAGACTCCGAAATGGGCAAAGTCACGTGGAGAGCTCCGATGGTGGTGGATAAGGCGCCCTTGTCGCTGCCGGCGCGTTGGGGCATAGACCCGCACCTGAATCGTGCGGGCGTGAGCCCTTGCTAGTGGAGCAGACCGGGACTTGTTGGACACCCAGCGGAGCAGCGTGGCGCGCGACCGAATCGAAAACGAAAAGCTCGTTCGCATCAATCGATCGCTGCATGCGGCCTGGCGAGACGCCGTTCGCACGCCATGGCGGAACTTTCGCCGCAAATTGCGTAACGCGCTGCCCGCGTCCAGCGCGGGAGTCCCGGTCTCTCTCGATGAGACGACACATCTGACGGTCGCGCCATATGAGGGACGCTTGCCGCCCTCGCTCGCGCAATGCGAGGTCGTTCCGCCTTGCGAATACCGGACCCGAACGCACCCGCTCAGCGTCATTTCGACGAACGCCGAGCGCGTCCACTATCTCGATCACACCGTCCGTGCGCCGGCGATGATGCTCGAGCATCTCGTCGACCAATATTGGTTTCCGGCGTTCGGCCTGCTCATTTCGTCTGAGGGCCGCGTCTGGCGCCATTCGTTCCTGGTCCCATATCGGGAAGGATACTTGTCGTCGATCAAGGCGATCGTCGACCGGCCGCTACCCGACGGGACGCATGAGCGCCGACTGCATCTCGAACGACTCGCGCGCGCGCCTCGTATCGCGGGCGAGCATTTGCTGATCTCGGGCTCGGACAAGCACAATTACGGCCACTATCTGCACGATATCGTGCCGCTGATCGACTTGGGGGCGACGTTGGGCGTTCCGATGCTGACCTGGAGGCTGAAGCGGTGGCAGCGAGCTCTGATCGCCCGGCTGGAGGTCCCTCAGGGCCTCATCCGTGAGATCAGGCCGAGGCCGGTCTTTCTTGAACATGCAATCACCTCGAACAGGTTTACGGGCCTCAGCAGCCAGAACGCGCATCCGCAAAACCGCGAAGCGTTCGCCCGTATTCTCGCGAACGTGCGAAAGCATGCGCCTGCGACGAGTACGCCGCCGCGGGTGCTGATTTGCCGCAGCCCGTCAAACAGCCGAAACCTCACCAATCGCGCGGCTGTGATCGAAACGCTCAAAACCCTGGGTTTCGTCGCGATCCAGCCCGACAAGCTCAAGTTCGACGAACAGGCGCTTCTGTTCGCTCAAGCTGAGATCATCGTGTGCGAGTTCGGCGCCGCCCTGTCGAATGCCTACTTCTGTCCGCCGGACACGAAGATTGTCGAGATCATCGCCGAAGGCCAGCACGACCCATGGTCCTCGCATTTCTGCGCCATGCTGGGTCTCGAACACGTCGTCCTGTTCCAGCGCCAGTCCGAAGAGGTCCTGGCCAGCATGCCTCGGCATGTGAAGGACTCGACCTTCTCTTACGCGGTCGACATCTCGAAGCTGGTCGAGACCGTGAAGGCGTTGATTTGAAATAGCGGCGAAGAGAGCGCAGTTTCTTCGACGCAGGTCCGAACCTCATTCGCGGAGACGAAGGCCGCGTCTCATGCATTGATTGCGGAACTGCGGCAGGATGGCTCGCCTATGCAGGTCAAGTATCGCTCGTTTACGCCAGGGCTCAACCCGCGGCGCACGAAGCTCGAAGTCCCAGGCTGGGGCGGCGAACGCCAGCCGCGAAAAGACGGGTCGATGGAGCAGGCCTGGCATTGCCTGCCGTTTTCAGAGGGGGCTCGCTACGGAATCGAGTTGTTCTACGGGCATGAAAACGAGTTTCGCGTGAGCGTGAGCGGCGGGAAGCTTGAACTTGAAGGCGATTTCGGCCCTCCGCCGGAAGGACGAAGCGGCCAATGGCCGCCGTTCCGTTCATTCGGCGATCTCTACTACACCTATCAGCTGTCGCTTGACCTCAAGGTCGAGGAGGGCTGGGCGGTTCGTTTCGAGCCGCACCCGCGTTTCTACACTGACCCGACCGACACGACTCCGATCGCGGTCCCCGCGCTCATTCGCCGCTGGTGGCCGATGGTCTTCTTCCTGGTCTTCAAATCGCCGCCCGAGGGCAAGACCCATATTTTCCGGCCCGGCGAGCCCTTCGCCCAAATCCTTGTCTTGCCGGAGGAGGCGACGTTCGACCTCCTCCCGATGTCGGACGAGGAGGCCGCCGAGCGCGAATTGCAGTCGCGGCGCATCTACCAGAGCCGCGCCACCCTATCCGCCGAGACTCAATGGACTTCGGCGACGAACACGGTCTTCGACGGCACGTACCGCCACATTCTCGGGGCCGCGAGCGAAAAGGCTAAGCGACAGCGCTGACTGCGCTCTATCAGCCGCCTGAAGAACGTCGTGCGCCATGAAGTTTACGCGCACAACGTTCAATGTATTAAGGTCGCGGTCAGTAGTAATGGTGATGGTAGTGATGATGGTAGTGATGGTGATGATGATGGTGATGACGGTAGTGGTGGTGATGATGGTGGTGATATTGCGCCATTACGATGGGCTTTTCTTCAACCACAGCAGCGTCACTGCGCTCGTCCTCGGCGCGCAGAACCTTCGCGGCATTGGGAATGGGATCCAACAACTCGGCAAACGACTGGGCGGGTTGTAGCAAGTTGGCCTCGTCTACCGTGGGCGCGGCGGACGCCTGAGAGCCGCCAAGGAGAGCGAGCGCTGAGGCGCCGCTTAGTAGGCTGATAAGGGTCTTGTCCAAGTTGTGTCCTTCCCCTGCTTATGAGAGTGCGGAGGCATAACGAAGATGTGGCGCGAAGGGTTCCAATCTAAGGCGACTCGGTCGCAACTTCTTCGCCGCGCCGCCTTGTCCTTTTCGCCGGATCGATTCAGTGGGCGCCCCCTCAACCCGTTCTACTCGCGCGCAACCCTGGCCGAGACCGTCGGCGGCGCGAGTTTCTCGTCGGCGAAACGCTGACGATAGACGCCCAAATTCTCACTAACCCTTTCGACATAGTCGCGCGTCTCGTCGAAGGGAATGCGCTCGATCCAGTCGACAAGATCGACCGCTCCGTCGCGCGGATCGCCATGCGCGACGATCCATTGCGCGACCCGGCCCGGGCCGGCGTTGTAGGCGGCGAAGGCGAGTTCGCGTGAGCCGCGTTGGTCTTCGATCAATTGACCCAGGAGCGCCGCGCCGAGCTGGGTGTTGAACGCGGGATCGACGATAAGGCGGGCATAGTCGAAGTCGACGCCGGCGCGCCGCGCGGTCACAACCGCGGTCGAAGGCAACATCTGCATGAGGCCTTTTGCGCCCGCGCCCGAGGACGCATGCCAGATGAATTCGCTTTCCTGCCGCGCAACCGCATAGACGGTGGGCAGGTCTGCGGAGCGCGGGAGCGGCACGAAAGCCGGCATTCCGGCGGCCGGAAACGCCATCGCTTCGAGGGGATGACCTTGCATAACGGCGATCTTGGCGAATTGGACTTGAGTGCCCGTGTCGTCCCGCTGCTTGACCGCCTCGGCCATCGCGGCGAGTTGCGACTCGTCACGCCATTGCCGAGCGGCGTCGAAGGCGAGCGCCGCCGCAAGATCGTCAAGACCGTCGGCATAGAGCGCCTGGACCGCGCGGACCGCCCCGTCGCGCCGATCGCCCTCCGCCGCCGCCATCGGCGGGCGCAAAGCGAGACGAGTCTCCCCAATGCGTTGGGCAGCGAGCTGGCCGTAATAGGCGATCGGCACGCTGGCGGCGCGCGCGTAGAAACTCTTGGCCGCTTCGGAGTCGCCCATAGCCTCGGCGGCTCGTCCCTGCCAATAGGCGGCGCGCGCGACGGACAAGGGATTTTCGGCTGCGTTGGCGGCGAGCGCAAAGCGCTTCGCCGCCGAAGGAGCGTCGTCAAGGAAGCGCAAGGCGATCCAGCCGGCGTGGAAGGCGGCGTCGACTTGAGCCTCGGACGTATCGGGCCGGACGGTCTGGTCGCAGACTTCAAATGCAAGTTGCGGCTCGTCAAGGTCGAGCAGCGCGCTTGCGACCATCTTCCGCTCGCTCCACCATCGATCCGGATTGACGACCGCGGCGCGATCGTGTGGCGCGAGGCTCAGCATGACCGCCGCCTCGTAGACGCGGCCCGCGCGCCGAGCGTACTGGATCCTGGAGAACAGGAGACCTGGATCGTTGCGCAAAGCGGGCGGAACCGCTTTGACCAACCCTGCGCTCATGGGCGCGCGAGCCGCCGCGATGCGGGCCAGGGCAAGGGCCGAGACGTCGGGACCGGCAAGCGCCGCGGCGCGTGCGCCAGCGCTGAGGTAATTGGTGTAGAGCAGGCGGTCGGCCCGATACGCGTGGTCAGCCTTGGTGAGCGCCGCGCCGAATTCGCGCAAGATCACGCTCTCGGTCTGGGCGTCGAAACTGCCCTCGCGCCAAAGGCTGCGGATGATCTGCGACGCCTCCTCGGCGTGGCCAGTCGCCTGCGCGGCGCGCGCCGCGGCGATCTTGCCCGCGCTCGATTGCGGCGGCTCGCCGGCGAAGAATGCAGTGACCAGGGCCGGCGTGAGCGGATGCGCGGCCAGTTCGGCTTCCTGCCGCTCGCGAATCCAGCCGCGGCTTGGCCAGCTGGGGTGAGCTACAAGGAAAGCGGCGAGCGACGCGAAGGACGGGCGTGCGTCAGCGCGCAAAGACGCCCATTCGAGCGCCGATCGCTCGCCTGCGTCATTGGCCGCCGCGGCGAGCGCCATAAGGCCCGCAACGTCGCCCTTCCTGTACAGGATCGCCGCTTGGGAAACGGGCGGAGGCGGCGGCAAGGCAGCGTCAGCCGCCGGCGCAGAGAGCTCTGGGCCCGGCGTCGGCGCAGACGGCTCTGGAACCGCCGCGGCCGTCAGCGGCGCGGCCCCGGAGGGGGCGCCAAGCACTGGCGCCGCGCCTTCAAGGTCGGCGTAAGCGAATTGGACCTTAAAGTCCGTGTTGGACCGCGCAGCCTCGGGCGGAGGCGGGGGGGCGCCGCTCAGGCCCGCGTCTTGTGTCGCTGCGCCCGCGGCGGAAGAGTGCGCCGGGACGGGTTGATCCCCAAGCGTCGGCGGCGCCGCGATAGCTGGGGGCGCCGCCCTGGTGACGCTCGCGGTTTCTGTCGGCGCCGCGTCGAAGCGCGAACCGGAGGCGCGATCGAGCGTCGCGACTTCGGGCGGCGGGGGACGCCCTTCAGGCGTCCAGGCAACGAGGCAAGCAGCGCCGGCGAGAGCCAGAAGCGGGCCGAACCGAAACATCGTCATGGGTCGAGTCCTCTTGAGCGAGGATGGACCCATCTTGGTGACCAAGATCTAAACCGTGGGGTTCGTCGTTGAGCCCCTTTCGCTTGCGCCGCGTCGGGGATATGTGTCCGCACCAATCGATTGGACGCGAGACGAGCTGAGCGGGAGCCATGGAAAAGCGAGCGAAGTTTCACGGGTCGTTGACGGCGCTGGTCACCCCGTTCAAGGACGGCGAGATCGACGAGCCGGCTTATCGCGCGCTGATCGACTGGCAGATCTCCTCCGGGTCGCACGGGCTCGTGCCGGTCGGGACGACCGGAGAGAGCCCGACGCTCAGTCATAAGGAGCACTACCGCGCCGTCGACATCTGCATTGACGAAGCGCGAGGCCGGATTCCCGTGATCGCCGGCGCGGGTTCCAACAATACTGTCGAGGCGATCGAGCTTGCGCGCCACGCCGAGCGAAGCGGCGCCGACGCCGTGCTGGTCGTCACGCCCTATTACAACAAGCCGACGCAGGAAGGTCTCTACCAGCACTTCAAGGCCGTCAACGACGCAATCGGAATTCCAATCATCATCTACAACATTCCCCCGCGAAGCGTCGTCGACATGTCGGTCGAGACGATGAAGCGGCTGTTCGAACTGCCCAACATCGTCGGCGTCAAGGACGCGACCGGCGACGTCGGGCGCGTATCGCGGCAGCGACACGCGATGGGGGCGGACTTTATCCAACTTTCTGGCGAAGACATGACGGCGCTGGCGGCGATGGCCGCCGGCGGGCATGGCTGCATTTCGGTTAGCGCCAATGTCGCGCCCGGGCCGTGCGCGGAATTGATGGAGGCGATCTTCAAGGGCGACTGGGGCCACGCGCTCAAGATCCAGGACCGGCTGACGCCGCTGCACGCGGCGATCTTCGCCGAGCCCGGGGTCAATGGGGCCAAATACGCGCTAAGCGTGCTCGGCCGGATTCAGGCCGAGACCCGCTTGCCGCTTGTTCCGGTCGGCCCGGCGACCGAGGCGCTGATCCGCCGCGCCATGGTCCATGCGGGCCTCTTGAACGCTTAAGGAGCGCAAAGCGTGGCCGCCGAAAAGGAGAAGCCGAACTTCAAGGTCGTCGCCGACAACCGGCGCGCGCGTTACGATTATGAGATCGGCGAGACGTTCGAAGCCGGCCTGATGCTGACGGGTCCGGAGGTCAAGTCGCTCAGGACCGGCAAGGCGACCGTCGCCGAGAGCTATGCCGCCGTCGACCGCAATGGCGAAATCGTGCTCTACAACGCCAACATTCCGGAATACCTTCAGGCCAACCGGTTCAACCACGAGCCCAAGCGTCCGCGCAAACTGCTGCTGCACGCCAAGGAGATCGCCAAGCTGGCCAAGGGCGTCGAGCGCGAAGGCATGACGATCGTGCCGCTGCGCATCTATTTCAACGCCAAGGGCAGGGCCAAGATCGCCATCGCGCTCGGGCGCGGCAAGAAACTGCACGACAAGCGCGAGACCGAGAAAGCGCGCGACTGGAACCGCGACAAGTCGAGGTTGATGCGCGACCGGGGTTAGCGAGGCGAAGAGCTCCGCCCGACCGGTCGATTTTCGGTCTCTGCGCGGTTTACAGTGTGATCTCTATCACAGCGCGTCGCTCGAATACGTGCTTCCCCTTGACTAGGTAGAATTTCCGTCTTGGCCGGCCCGTCTATCCCGGCCTAAAGTTGGCAATTGATTTTGACCGGAAATAAAGACAACCGTCAGTTGCCTTAATGGGGCTGGAAAACGATACTTTTCCAGGGAGAGAGGACAGCTTCGATGAGCGACGAAATCGGGATCTTTGTATCCTACGCTCACGACGACGACCTACAGCTTTGGGCTTCTAAGGACAAAAAGGGTTTTGTCACTTTTTTCTGTGAAATGCTGAGAGCAAAGCTTAGAGATCTTGGCGCCACTCGCGCCAGGATCTGGCTCGACCGCCAGCGCATCAGCGACGGCGATCAGTTCGACGGCAAGATCGACGACGGCCTCAAGAACGCGCATCTCCTGGTCGTCGTCATGTCGAACAATTGGCTGTCCCGGCCCTATTGCCGAAAGGAACTCGACGCGTTCGTCGAGTTCAGGCGGGCGGCGGGGATCGAAAATGTCGCGGAGCGCGTTGTCGTGGTCGGAAAGGGCCACGTCGACCGGCTGAAGCGTCCGCCGCTTTTGCAAACCCAGGAAGGATTCCTGTTTTACGCGCGCGACGACCAGAACGACGTCGCCGACGTCAAACCCTACTTCAACCGCGGAGACGCCTGCGACGATCGCTTCTACGATCGGCGGGATGATTTGGCCGCCTTTCTCCAACGGCGCGTCGATCGCCTTGCCGAGGGCGCCGGGACTGGCGCCATCACGACCGAAGGCAAGCAGCTGATCGCTTCGCCGAATGGCCGAACGATCTATCTCGCCAAGCCCGCGGCTGACATGGAGGCGGCCTACAGCCGGCTGGCGTTCGAGCTTCAGGGGAAGGGCTACACTGTCGTTCCCGAGGTCAATTCCGACATCCCCAGAAACGCGGCCGTTCGCGACTACGTCAAGACCGCGCTCGAGAAGGCTGAGGTTTCCGTACACCTCGTTGGCGAGAAGCGCGGATTCGTTCCTGACGACGATGAACTCGACCCGATCGTCAAGCTGCAGCTCAGGTTCGCGCGCGAGCGGGCGGCCCAAAGCGCAGACCCATCGGGGTCCACCCTTCGCCGGATCGTTTGGGCGCCCAAGATTTTGGACGCCCCGGATCAGCTGGCCGTCCCGGCGGTCGAGCGCGATCCGCTGAGAGTTCTGGAGCGCTTCGATGACCAGATTCCGACCGACAAGATCGACGGCGACATCTTGAGCAAATTCGTCGAATTCCTGTTCCAGTATCTCGCCGAAACCGCGCCCAGGCGGGCGCCGAAGGCGCCGGCGAACGACAAGTTCGAGGTCTATCTCGCCTATCACGGCGCCGACGAAGACTATGCGGGCGCCGTCGTCGAGGCGCTCCGCGAAAGCCCCGTGAGAATCCAGATTCCAGCCGCCGGTTCGGACGCCGAAACGCGCCGTTACAACGACGATCTGCTTGTGAACTGCGACGCCGTCACTTTGTGCTGGGCGAACGCCTCGGAAGTCTGGGTGAGGTCGGAGGCGGACAGACTCAAAGATTGGGAGACGCTCGGGCGCAAGCAGGAGTTCGCTTTCCGAAGCCTGATCGCCGGCCCGCCGCCGGCCGCGCACAAACGCGCCCAGTTCATGAAGATTCTTTTCCAGGACGGCCAGTTCGACAAGGTCCTGGACCTGGTGGAGAAGGGATCGCCGACGCCCGAACTGCTCGCCGACCTCGCTCCTGCATACGCCGGTCCAGGCCCATGAACGTCGTCCTGGAGCAGGCCCACCCGGCGCTCTTCACCTCGTCCCAGCCGGGCGTGGTCGACGACTCCGCATTGTGCGCGGAGCGGCCCTTTCCCGGGCTGCGGCCCTTTGCTTTCGCCGATCGGGATTATTTCTTCGGCCGCGAGAGTCAGATCTACGCGCTCTATCGGCTGGTCGAGCACGGACGTTTCATAGCGGTCATCGGCAGTTCGGGGAGCGGAAAATCCTCGCTGGTGCTCGCAGGCCTGTGCCGGTTGCTCGCCGAGGAAAGCGAGGACCCGGGCGGGCCGCATTGGGTCTATCTCGACATGCGTCCAGGGGCATCCCCGCTCCATCGGCTGGCCAAAGCGCTGGCGCGGCTATCGCACGGCGACAGCGCCGATGAATCGGCCAGGCGCCGCGACCGGATCGAGTATCGCCTGCGCCAATCGAGTTTCAGCCTTAAGGATGCACTCGAAGAAGCGGGAGGCCTCAGCGGCCGATCGCTTATCCTGGTCGTCGATCAGTTCGAGGAGCTGTTCCGATTCGGCCTCGCGGGCCTCGGTCACCGCCGCGCTGGCGTCGAGGAAGCGCGACGGCGAGACGAAGCGACCCAGTTCGTGCAGATCTTGCTCGACGCCGATCGCCGCCGCATCGAGAACGTGCGCGTGCTCATCACCATGCGCTCGGACTTTATCGGCGACTGCGCCTATTTCCATGGCCTGTCGGAGGCGGTGAGCGCGACACAATATCTGGTGCCGAATCTGACCCGCGGCCAGCTCGAGGAGGCGATCCGAAAACCGATCGACAAGGCGGGAGGGGCCATCGAGCCGGAACTGATCGAACGACTGCTCAACGATTGCGGTGATGAGCTCGATCAGCTTCCGGTGCTGCAGCATTGCCTGATGCGGCTGTGGGACCGGGCGGGTGCAGAGACCAACGCCGGAGGCGTGCGGCGTCTGACGCGGCGGACATACGAAGACATCGGGCGCATGGCGGACGCGCTGTCACGCCACGCCGACGAGATCCTCGCCCAATGCGCCGGAAAGGAACTGGCGGTCGAACAGGCGTTCCGGGCGCTGTCGGAACTCGACCGGGAAGGCCGAGCCATTCGCCGCGCGCTTCGGTTCGACAAACTCTTGGCCGAAACCGGGGTCCGCCAATCCGACCTGCGCGCCGTGCTCGACCGCTTCCGCGACCCGAGTTGTTCATTCCTGTTGCCCTCGCTCTCCGCTTCGCCGACGCTCGCAGCAGACGAGCGGGTGGACATCGGGCATGAGGCCCTGCTTCGCCGTTGGAAGAGGATCGCGGGCAGAACCGAACCGGTCAATCCGAAAACGGGCCGCCCACCTGTAGGCTGGCTGGCCGACGAGCAGAGCGACGGCCAACGCTATCATACGCTGGTGTCGCTGCTCGACGGGGAGGCAGACGGCGAACGGGCGACCCTGGACGAACCTGAGCGCACGAAGAACTGGTGGGAACATCTGCCTCGGACCGCGGCATGGGCGGATCGCTACGGGGGCAAATTCGAGCAGGTCAAGACGCTGATCGACGACGCCATCGAGGCCAAGCGGCGATCAAGGCGCAATCGACTGCTGGCCGGCGCGCTTGGCGTCGTGGGGCTCCTCGCTGCCGGAGCGTGGTTCACCATTTTGGAAAAGGGGCGGCAGGAGGACATCGATAGGAGAGCGATGACATCGGCGAAGACGCTGCTCGAGGATGTCCGGAAAGCGTACAAGGATAAGAGCCTCGATTTCGCAGGCGCTGACAGCCTTGCCACCATTTCGGGGCAGTTTCTGGACAATGTGCGCGCCTCAACCAAGACTTCGGCCGCCGATCTCCTCTGGGGGGAAGCGCTCAACGACGAGGCCGACCTCAAGACGACCCTGAGCCGCAATACCGAGGCGCTCGCGCTCGCCCGACTGGCGAAAGACGATGCTCTGTCGCTGACCAAATCAAATCCGCGCGCGCGAGAACCGTTGCAGCTGCTCTACGACGCCGCCATCCGTGTCGGCAACGCGCTCTCGGGCATGGGAAAAGCGCAGAACGACAACACGCTCAAGGAAGACGCGCTCAAGGAATACAACACAGCTGCCGGAATCGCCGAAAAGATCGTTTCCATGAGCGACGACGAAAAGAGCGAAAGCGACGTGATCGACGCGCACATGAAGATCGGCGACCTTTATAAGGACGGCGACGTCGGGCAACATCGGCAGGCTCTGGCGGAATATCAATCCGGCCTCGCGATCTGCGAGGCGGCGCTCGCCAAGCACCCGAACAACTTCGATCTTCTGCGCAACAAGGGGAAGACGTTCTACCGCATCGCCGAGCTCAAACGGACGGAAGACGCGTTCGATGACTCCAGAGCCTTCTATCGCAAGGCGTCCGAGGTTCAGGAGGCTCTTGTCGCGCGCAATGCAAAGGAGGCGCTTGCCTCGCCGCAAATGCTCGATCCGAGCTTGAAATCAAACTTGGCCGCGAGTTACACGCACTGGGGACTTCTGGAAAAAAAGGCGAACGCCCCGACCCTTGCGCTGGCGAAGCTTCAGCGAGGAGTCGCTCTGGATGAGCAGCTGGTCGAGAGCGAGCCAGGCAATCTGCAATGGCAAGACTATGTCACGCCGAATTACCTTGCCATTGCCCAAATTCTGGAACAGCTGAACCGGCCCCAGGACGCGCTGGCCTACTATCAGAAGCTGTTGGACGGGAGGAGGATGCTCTCCTTCCGCGTGCAAGGGCCGGGGCGCCCGAAAGCGCAGAAGGAATTCGCCGAGGCGGCGAAGCTGCTCGGCGATCACTCGACCGGACTGGCTCAGATCGACGCCTATCGCTCCGCTATGCGAGTCTACGGCCGGATGATCGACGATTCGAAGGCAGCAGACTTGGCCGCCGATCAATTCGACTTGGTTTCAGCTCTTGCCCGCGGGTTCGACGACAAGAAGGATTGGCCAGACGCGCAAGCCGCCCACCGCGTAGCGATGAAGATCGCGGTCTTCAACTACGTCAAGAATCCTGAAGATACGTCCTGGCGTGACAAAGCCGAGGCTGCAGAGAGGGCTTTAGTCAAGGCGCAAGTGGCGGCCGAGACCGCGCCGGCTGACGCGCCCCGTTCGGCTCGACCGTCAAAGTCAGACCAGTAACCCTACGGCGCGCCCTGAGACGTCCCCGCCTGCGGGGGCGGCGAAGGCGCGTCTCGAATGGTCTTCGTCATCCGGTCGATCCAGGCGGCGTGCTCGCTCTCCATCAGGTCCTCGGCTGTCGCGACCAGGGATTGCAGGGTCGCGCCGCCGGCGAGATAGCGCTCCTTCAGCCGCTCGAGATTGGCCTTCATCGCCGCATAGCTCGCGGCGAGGTACTTCTGGCGCTCCGCCAAGCCATAGGCGCTGACCGCGGCGCCGACCGTCGTCAGCGCGCCGATCCAAGCCGCGAACCGGGCGCCGTAGACCGCGGCGATCGCCGAGACCGCCGCGACCACCGCGCCGGCGGCGAAGCTCCACAGCTGAAGCCGCTGATAGGCAGTCTCGTTCCTCTCCTGGCCTTTCCGATAGAATTCGATCTGCCCATCGATGCGGTTCGTCAGGTACCATTTGTCGGTCATCGGGCGCGACGGGCGCCGGTCGTCGCCAGCCGCGCCAACGGAATCGTCCTCGGGCGTCAAGGAATCTCCCGCGGCCCGCGCCGCGAGCGCCTTGCGGCGCTCGATGAAAGCGCTCGCCGCATCGCCATCAGAAGCTTTCTCCGGCGCATAATCGCCGACGCCGGCGGCGAAACGGAAGCATTCCGACTTGATCGCTTCCGCGGTCGCCCGCGCGCGCAGCCAGCCTGATTCCGCGCCGACCGCAAGCGCTTGGCGCCCCACATAAAGCGACAATGCGGACGCCACCGCCGCCGCGCAGGCGAGCGCGCGAGCGAACTCTTTGTTGGCCAGCCAGTCCGGAAGCCAGTCTGGCGGATTGGCTCCGAAGTAGCCCGAGGCTGCGCCCAAAACGCCGGTCGCTACGATCGCAACCAACGCCCAGAAATTCCAGCGGTCCGTCTTCGTCTGCAGCGACCGCGCGCGCTTGGCCCAGCCGCGATATTCGTTCCACGCCTGCTCGATCATCGGATCGTCCGGACTTCGGTCGGCGTCCGGCGCCGACCGGCCGCGGGCGCGACTCTATCGCACTCCTTTAGTCGCGCCAGCCGCTCCCGTCACGCCGCAGCCTTCAGCGCCTGGTCGAGGTCGGCGAGAATGTCATCGATATGCTCGATGCCGATCGACAGGCGGACGTAATCGTCCGTGACGCCGGTCGCTTGCTGCTCCTCTGGGGACAGCTGCGAGTGGGTGGTGGTCGCCGGATGGATGGCGAGCGAGCGCGCGTCGCCGATGTTAGCCACGTGATAAAGGAGCTTAAGCGCGTCGATGAATTTGCGCCCCGCGTCCTTGCCGCCCTTGATCTCGAACCCGACCAGGCCGCCGAGCCCACCTTTGAGATATTTTTCCGCCCGTCGCTTGGCCTCGCCCTTCTGAAACGAAGGATGAATAACGCTCGTGACCGCAGATTGCTTGCCAAGCCAAGCTGCGACCGCGGAGGTGTTGGCCGAGTGACGCTCGATGCGCAACGGCAGCGTCTCCACGCCCTGAAGCGTAAGGAAGGCGTTGAACGGCGACATGCAGGAGCCCAGGTCGCGTAACAGAGTGGTCCGGGCCTTGAGGATGTAGGCGATCGGTCCAAGCGGCTTGGCCGCTTCGCTCCATACTGCGCCGTGGTAACTCGGATCGGGGGTGTTGAGCGTGGGCTGGCGCTCCTTGTGCTCCTCCCATGGGAAATTGCCGCCGTCGACGATGAGGCCGCCGATCGAGTTGCCGTGGCCGCCGAGATATTTGGTCGACGAATAAACAACGATCGCCGCGCCGTGCTCGAATGGCCGGGTCAGAATTGGCGCGGCGGTGTTGTCCATGATCAGCGGAACGCCAAGCGGACGGCCGATCGCCGCCACTTCCGCGATCGGGAAGGCGATCAGCTTCGGATTGGGCAGCGTCTCGGCGTAATAGGCGCGGGTGCGCGCGTCTGTCGCCTTGCGGAAATTCTCAGGATCGGCCGGATCGACGAAGCGCACTTCGATCCCCTGATCCTTCATTGTGTTGGCGAACAGGTTCCAGGTGCCGCCGTAGAGGTCGGTCGAGGAGACCACGTTGTCGCCCGCCCGCGCCAGATTTTGGATCGAAAAGGCCGAAGCCGCCTGACCGCTGGCGAGCGATAGCGCCGCGGCGCCTCCCTCCAGCGCCGCAATGCGCTTTTCGAGCACGTCATTGGTCGGGTTCATGATGCGGGTGTAAATGTTGCCGAGCTCTTTGAGCGCGAACAGATTGGCGGCGTGCTCGGCGCTCTGGAACTGATAGGAGGTCGTTTGGTAGATCGGCACGGCGACTGCTCCCGTCGCCGGGTCGGCGCGCCACCCAGCGTGAAGCGCCAGAGTTTCAACTTTATGAGACATGGGTTTCTTCCCTGTTGTTGCCGCTTGCGTCGCTAGTCTACAAAGCCAATGCGACGGACGAGGGCGATTGTAAATTACTGTTCTATCAAGCTGCTTATCTTTTAACCTGTGTGAATTAGGTGGAATGACTCGACCATACCGAGTCCGTGACTGCTCCGCAAGGCGACGCTGGTCCGCCAAAGCCAAGGTTCGGAGCCTCTCGGCTGTCATTTCTGCGACGGCCCGGTCCGTGGCGTCGAAATTCACTCTGACTTCTGTATTGTCGGGATGCGAATCGCAGGCCGCCGCACCGGCGCGGCCCCAGGCGAATGGAGCGCCCCATGAGCATCCGCCAGGAACCGGAGGAGCGTCTGCGCAGATTTCACCTGCCGCACGCTCATCTCGAATCAGCCTTCGGAAACGACTGGTTCGGGAGAAAAGCCGAGAATTTCGCCCGCTTCTTCGGCACGCCGACGTTCCTGATCGCACAGACCTTAATCGTCGCGCTGTGGATCTGGGTCAACGCCGCCGGCTGGACCCAGTTCGACGTCTATCCGTTCATTCTGCTCAATCTCGCCTTCTCGACCCAGGCCGCTTATGCCGCGCCGTTGATCCTGCTGGCGCAGACCCGTCAGGCCGACCGCGACAAGGTTACGAGCCTTGCCGACGCCCAGCACCGCGAAGAGCTTCATCAGATCAGCGAGCAGCGCCAGGCGCAGATGCGCGAACAGTCTGGGATGCTGATCGAAATGCTACAGCAGAACACCGCGCTGACCGAGCGCGTGGAAGCCCTGCTGAAGCAGAACACCGAACTCACCGAAACGATCAGGACCCTTGTGGAAAGGATCGACGCGGTGACCACCGAGGTCCACACATGCGTCGCGCCGTCCGTGCGCAGCTGAACGGCCTCGGCCGCTCCGAAACCGTCTACTTGTCGATGAACTCGATCGTTTGCTCGAGCGCGGCGGGCGAAACCCTGAACATGCCGGTATAGGGCATGCCGAATTCGAAGATGAGAAAGATCGCAAACGCGATCGACAGCGCTCCGAATGTGAGGGCCGCGGTGACCAGGGCGTTGCTTGGCGCGTATAGGCCGATGCCGAAAAAGAGCGCTGCCGTCCAAAAGACCAGGATGGCGACGAGGAACCACGACACCGGCGCCGCCGCAATTTGGAGCGAGATCAGCAACCGCGATTGTTCAACCATGCTCGCGTAGGTGTTTGCTGTCGCGAGCGCGGCCTTCTGCGCATCGGTTTTTGGCTGAAGCGTCGCGAGATAGTCGCTGACGCCTTGCGCACTAGCGAGGGCCGGGGCGACTGTCAGCATCGCGGGGTCGACCGAACCGCCGCCCCAGATCGTCGCATAGGCTTTCTCGATTCCCTCTTTGACCTGGTCGCGGAACGGCTTGGTCTCGGGCCCAAATTGCCCGAGCGCCTGATCGAGTCTCAGGACTTGGGCGGAGAAATTCTCCAGATTCGTCCGCTGAGCGGAGAAATAGGCCCAGCTGACGCCGATCAGAGTTCCCAGGACCAGCGCCAGAAGAAGGCTGACCAGCCCCGAAACCTGGCCGACCACGGCTTTCGTGTCGCCCGTCTTGTGCTCATCGACGAGTTTTGTTTGCAGAGCGAGGCCGGCGTAGCCGGCGACCATGAACAAGACGAAAATCAGTAAGCAGATAAGAAGAATGCTCATCGTATTAAGCCGCCAGCCGCAGTTATTCCCCGTTGGGGCCCTAACTGACCCGTTGCGGAATATCAAGTCGAGAGAGGTGAGAACGCCAGCTTGGGTTCGCCGTCTCTTGCATCGAGCCGAGCCTTTATTACTGTTTACTATAGTAATATCCAATCGATTGTAATCGCAGGCAATACGCCAGTCAGCAACGCCTGCTCCCTCTGCGAGCCCGACGCCACCCCCGCCGTGGGGTCGGAGCGGTAAGACAGCCAGCAGGGCCGGGACGGATCGCCGGGCGGCGTAAAATCCGGACTTGTGCGGAGGGACCGAAAAAGGCGCCTAAGCGATTGAAAGAATTGAGTCGCGGGCAGAAATGTACGCCCCCGAAAACACACCCGCGCGGGCCCATGCTTTCACGTGAAATCGGTGGCCCGACCTAACGCCGACATTGCCGATAATTCATGGGCCACGCGGCCCCGCCGCCCTTCTAATGGCCCACCCGGTCTGCTAGTGCGCGTTCTCCTTTTTTCCCGCCCGCTCGCGTTCTCCTTTTTTTCCCGCCCGCTCAAGGTCCTGCATCCATGCGCATGTTGAGCCTCGCCGCATTCGCTGTCCTCGCCCTCGTCCTCGGGGCGTTCAAAGAAGACGGGATGACGCTTCTGATCGGCGGCGCCTCGGCGCTGGCCGCCGTCGCCGCCCTGCCCCGCTGGGGCATATCGACCTTCCTCACCCTGCTCTGCGACTTGTTCGCGATCGAAACGGTGCTGTTCGGCTTAGGCGACCTGGCCGCGCTCATGGGCTATTGGCCGCAGAGCCTCGAGGAATACCAGCTCCCCACCTATCTGCCGCTGGCGACAGCGCTTTTCATTCTCGCCATCTTCGCCGTCTCGCATTTTCGCCTGGTGCGTAGAATGATGACGATCGCCGATCCGTTCTTCGCCGCGCGGACCCCGATCTCGATCCGACCCTTGCCATCTCGGCCCATCATCCTGCGGCAGGACCTCTACGCCCGCATCAACGTCTACTTCCTGATCCTGATCAACCAATTTCAGGTCGCGCTGGCGCTGCGCTTCAACTTCTTCCAGCGGGATTTCGGCAACGCCATTCAGGTCGCCGACGAAGCGCACCGGGTCGCGTTCTGGTACCAGCTCATGTTCGTGTTCGTGCCAATAGCGACGATCGCCATTGTCGCTGGCATCGTCGAGTTCTTTGTCGCCTCGAATTTCGTGCTGCAATGGCGCCGATGGATGACGGCCTCTTTCACCTCGCGCTGGCTGACGCATTCGATGCACTATAAGATCGCGCTCTCGAACGCCGCGGACCATCCGACAGAAGACGCCTCGGAGGAGTTCGCGGGCCAGCGCATCTCGGCCGACAACCCCGATCAACGTATCTCTCAGGACATCGGCGGCTTTATCAACGGCACTGGAACCGGCATCAATTCCGGCAACGTCGGCATCTACAACTACACGATCCAGGCGATCGCTTCCGCGACCAATCTGGTCTCATTCTCGATCATCTTGTGGGGAATTTCCAACTCTCTCAATGCCCCGATTTTGGGCATGCGAATCCCCGGCTTTCTGTTCTGGGTCGCGGTCCTATACGCCTGCCTGGCGACAGGCATCACCCAGCTCATCGGCCGCAGCCTGTCCAGGCTCTACTTCCGCCAGCAGTCGGTCGAGGCGAACTTCCGCTTCGATCTCGCGCGCATCCGCGAATACAGCGAACAGATCGCGCTGCTCAAGGGCGAGGATCGCGAGATCGACCGAGCCGGCACTGTCTTCGGCGACGTTGTGCGGACGATCCGCCGCATCATCCATGTTCGCACCTGGCTGATCGCCTTCAACCAGTTCTACAGCCAGATATCCGTCATCATTCCCTACGTGGTCGTGGCGCCCTTCTATTTCGCGAAAATCGTTGACTTCGGCCGCTTCAATCAGTCGGCCGATGCGTTCGGCAACGTCAACGGCGCGATGAACTTCTTCGTCGACCGCTACATCGGCCTCGCCGACTTCCGCGCCACAATCGAGCGGCTGACCTCGTTCGAGGACGCCATCGCCCGCACGCGCGCGGACGAGAAAAAGACGCCGCGCCTGACGGCGGAGCCGTCGCAGGCCCCGACGCTCGCGTTGAGCAACGTCGAGCTCGCATTGCCCGACGGCCGCAAGCTGGCTCGTGTCGCCGACTTGGTTCTGGTGCCACAGGAGCCCACGATGGTTGTCGGACCCTCGGGCGTTGGCAAGTCGACGCTCTTTCGGGCGATTGCGGGCTTGTGGCCGTACGGCTCAGGCGAGATCCATCAGCCGGCCTACGCCAAGCTCATGCTCCTGCCGCAGCGGCCCTATATCCCGATTGGGCCGTTGCGTGACGCGCTCGCCTATCCGGGGGCCAGCGCAAACTTCTCCGACGAGAAGCTGCGGGAGACGCTGATCAAGGTCGACCTGCCGGCCCTTGCGGACCGGCTCGACGAGAACGAGAATTGGCAGATGCGGCTGTCGGGCGGCGAACAGCAGCGGCTCGCGGTCGCGCGCGCCCTATTGGCCGAGCCGGACTGGCTATTCCTCGACGAATCAACGGCCTCGCTCGACGAGAAGAGCGAGGCCGATCTCTATCGCGCAATTGTCGACACGCTGCCGCGCACGACGATCGTCTCGATTGGCCATCAGGCGACGATCAACCAGTTCCACAAGCGGCGAATCGCGTTCGAACCTCACGAGCGAGCCCCGGCTACGGTCAGCGCCGAGCCAGGGCCTGCGACGTAACCGAGCAAGCTTAGAGCGAGCGACTGAGCCGCAGCGCGCCGCGCGGTCCCTTGATGACAAGGTCGCCGTTGACCAAGTCCCACTCTGGGTTGCCGACCAGCGCGGACAGGAAACCCAGTTCGAGCTGCATAATGTCCTTGGGGCACTGCTTTTTGGTGAGCGCATAGGGACCCACCGCGAGATGCTGGTCTTTGACCGGATACAGCGTCGCTGACCACGAATTGCAGCCGGTGAAGCCCGAACCGCGCAGCGTCCCGTCGATTTTCAGACTGATGTCCAATCCGGGCGGCACTGGCTTGCCGTTGAGCTCCCTTAGCGACCAGGTCTGGTCGAGCGGAAAGTTCTTCTGCAAGGGCGGCAGCGGCTTGGGGGTGTCATCCTCTTCGCTTTTCGGGCCCTTCTGCCCGGCAGCGTAAGCCGTGGTGGCGAAACACAGGGCTGCGGCGAGGGCAGCGACCACTGAGATCGATTTCAGCATGTGAGTTGGACCTCGATATCCGGAGGCGACGGCCCCTCGTTCAAGAAATTCCCTGGCGCTCGGAGATCCGCCCGGCAAGGCCTCTCTGGCCCCAGAGCTAGCATTTTTTGTGGCGAAAGCTCCAGCCTGACCCTTGAAATTGCGCCGGTCCAGCCAAAAATTCACGCCGTGGGGCCAAAGGGCTTCACCCGCGGCAAGCGCAGCCAATTTCTGGGGCGCGGGCCGTCATGTCGCTCAACCAAGAGGATGTGGTCATGAATTACGATCTTTCACCGTTCTACCGTTCCACCGTCGGCTTCGATCGTCTGTTTTCGATGCTCGACCGGGTCGCCGGAGGCGAGCAGAATGCCCCGACTTATCCGCCTTACAACATCGAGCGGACCTGTGAAAACGCCTATCGCATCACGCTCGCGGTAGCCGGATTCGCGGAGGACGAATTGTCGGTCGAGACCCGCGAGAACACGCTAACCGTGCGCGGCTCGAAGGAGACCGCCACGAATGCCGACGGGAAGCGCGAAGTCCTCTACCAAGGCATCGCCGCGCGCGCGTTTGAGCGCCGATTCCAGCTTGCCGACCACGTCGTGGTCACAGGCGCGGCCAGCGAGAACGGTCTGCTTCACATCGACCTCGTTCGCGAGGTCCCCGAAGCCCAGAAGCCGCGCACCATTGCGATCAGCAAGGGCGCCAAGACCATCCAAGCCGTCAAGGCGCCTTCCGCCCAGGCTGCGTAAGTCGAGCGGCGCTGAGCGCTGAAAAATCAGGGCGTCCCGGCGGGGCGCCCTTTTTTCGTCTATTCGAACAGCCCCGGCGGAACGATGCTCACCTTCGGTTTGTCGCTGGCCTCGGCGGACGAGCCTTGAGTCGTGGGCGCCGCGGCCGGCGAGACGTTGTCGACCTCAGTCGGACGGGAGTCGATTTTCGGTTGATGCGGATCCTGCTTCTCCGCCGACTTGGTCGCTGGCGAGCCTGATCCGTCCGGCGTCGCCGCCTCGCGTGGCGCGGGAGGCGGTAGAGGCGGGTTTGACGGGGGCTTGGTCGTCGCCGCCTCGCGTTCGGTGGAAACCGACTTCGCCTTGGGCTTCGTTCCGGCGGGCGCTTCCCCAGCGCCATATGGGCTGATGGCCGCCGGAATATGGACGTTCGCGGGACCGCCGTAAGATTTCTTCGCCGCCGGCGCCGTTGCTGGAAGGCCGGAGAAGCCAGGGCTTCCCAAGCCGGGCGGCGGCGGCTCGCCAAACTCTTCGTCGCGGGCGGCGAACGCTGGTCCCCAGACCCGACCGGGAGCCCCGGGAGCCATGAAGCGCTCGAGGATCTGCCCGCTTCTGGCGTCGACAACGAGGCGTTGGTAACCGGCCGGGCCGGCGCTGACGTCGGCGAGATAAATTCCTGGCCGGCGCACGAGCGGCGCAATCAGCCCGTACCCTTGCGCCTCCAGGCTCCGTTCGATCTCGCCGGGCGATGCGGCCCGCCAAGGAGGCAACCATTGGGCCGTCGCGGCGGGAGCGAAGGCAAAAGCAATCAGCCCGCCGAGCGCCGAACTCGTTAGGCAAAGGCGCAGCACTCTATTCATCCTGGTCGTCATAGTTTGTCGCTCCAGGGTTGCCCCTTCGACGATCTGTGGCGCCGAATACGGCGCGGTTACGGCGTCACTGCGGCCGATTCCGGGACGGCGGCGCAAATGCTCATGAGCCGATCAATTTCGCTTGATTCGGTTTCGAACGACGCGACCAACCTGACCAACATCTCGCCATTTCGAGACGCGCGCTCCGGCGCGAGCGATCGCGTGCTCCACTCGTGGAACACCGCCCCGGCGGCCCGCCATCGATCGACCATTGCTTTCGGCGCCACGACAAAGACTTCGTTGGCCTCGGTCGGCCAGGCGAGACGCACGCCAGGCGTCGCGGCAAGGCCGCGAGCGAGCCGCCGCGCCGAGGCGTTTGCTCGTTCCGCCAGCCGCAACCAGAGTCCATCAGTGAGGTAGGCCTCCATTTGTGCGCCCAGGAAACGTCCCTTGGACAAGGTCTGGCCACCGCGCTTGCGCTGAAAGGCGAAACTCGCCGCGCATGCGGCATCGAAAAACAGCACGGCTTCGCAAGCCAGCGCGCCGTTCTTCGTCGCGCCAAGAGTGAGAACGTCGACCCCGGCCCGCCACGTCATGTCGGCCGGCGTCGCCTTGGCCGAAATGAGCGCATTGGCGAAGCGCGCCCCGTCCATATGCACGCTGATCCCGTTGCGGTGAGCGATCGAGCTGAGCTCCGAAACCTCGCGAACGCCATAGATCGTCCCCGCTTCGGTAGCCTGGGACAGCGACAGCGCGCCCGGCTGCGCAGACTTCACCAGCCCGCGCGGAAACCTCTCCAAGGTCTCTCGCAGGCCTTCGGGAGTGATCTTGCCGCCCTCCCCGGCGATGCCGACCAGCTTCGCCCCGCCGGCGAAGAACTCAGGCGCGCCGCATTCATCGTCGTGGATATGCGCTTCCTCGTGGCAGAAAACCGCATCCCAGGGGTTGACGAGCGCCGAAAGCGCGAGCGCGTTCGCCGCCGTCCCGGTCGCCACCAGGAAAGCAGCGACTTTGGTCTCGAACGCTTCGCTGAGAAGCGCTTGAGCCCGCTCAGTGTATTTGTCAGCCCCATATGCGGCCGCGTAAACGCGCGACGACGCCACGATGGCGTCCAGAATCTGCGGCGCCACACCGGCGCCGTTGTCGCTACCGAAATTCATGCTCGCTCCGTCGAATTCGAAGTGACAATCTGCGTCAATTTGCATTGTCCTGGCAATTCGCACGTGCCTGGACCCGGGCGGCTAAAAATTGCGCGTCGACCGCTTGTGTCGGCGGTCCATTTCTGTCATGTTCGAAAAATAGGACAGTTGTGCTGACCATTTTTGTGCGGTGAGGCTGAAGCTTCGGCGCCAACAGAAGAGCAGGGCTCAAGCGTTGTCGGATCGAACGACAAAGACGGATCGAGAAAAATCCGACGCGTGACGCTCTTGAGCTGCGCGCTAGCAGCCGCCTTTGTCCACTTTACGCCTGAAAATCTGCAATAACGGTCGCACAAGGTGCGCGACCGCCCCGGGAGCGGAAAGATGAACGCCACAACTCGAGCGACGTTCGATGAGTTGCGCGACGGGGTCGCGAAGGCCAACCCAGGCCGGGACCCGCTGATGCCGCCGGCGCAGGGGCTGTATGACCCATCCAAAGAGCATGACTCGTGCGGTGTTGGCTTCGTGGCCGACATGAAGAACCGCAAGTCGCACGATGTCCTCGAAAAGGGCCTGCAGATTCTCGTCAACCTCGACCACCGCGGCGCGGTGGGCGCGGATCCGTCGCTCGGCGATGGCTGCGGCGTCTTGACCCAAATCCCGCACGCGTTCTTCGCGGCTGAATGCGGCTTCGACTTGCCGCCGCAAGGCCATTACGCGATCGGTCAGTTCTTTATGCCGCGGCAGGTCGAGGCGCGCCGCCAGGTGCGGGAAATCGTTGAGGAGGTCGTCGCGGCGGAAGGCCTGAACGTGCTCGGCTGGCGGGAAGTTCCTGTCGACAATTCCGAACTGGGCGAACGGGTCAAGGCCGTCGAGCCGGTGATGCAGCAGATATTCGTCGGACGCCCAACGGACTTCGCCAGCGAAGACGATTTTGAGCGGCGGCTGTATATCGTCCGCAAGGTGGTCTCCAATCGCGTCTTCGCAATCGGGACACGAGAGATCCTGGAATATTACCCAGTCTCGATGTCAGCCCGCACCATTGTCTACAAAGGCATGGTGCTGGTTCGGCAGCTCGCGCCCTACTACCGTGACCTATTGGACCCGCGTTACGAGACCGCGCTGGCGCTAGTCCATCAACGGTTCGCAACCAACACATTTCCGTCGTGGCGCCTTGCTCACCCCTATCGCATGGTCGCGCATAACGGCGAAATCAACACGCTGCGGGGCAACGTCAACTGGATGGCGGCGCGTCAGGCGAGCGTCGACTCTGAACTCTTCGGCCCCGATATCTCGAAGCTCTGGCCGATATCCTATGAGGGTCAGTCGGACACCGCCTGCTTCGACAATGCGCTGGAGTTTCTAGTTCAAGGCGGCTATTCGCTCAGCCACGCGATGATGACGCTCATTCCGGAGGCTTGGGCCGGCAATCCGATGATGAACGAGGAGCGGCGCGCATTCTACGAGTATCACGCCGCGCTGATGGAGCCGTGGGACGGACCGGCGGCAATGGCGTTCACGGACGGGCGCCAGATCGGCGCGACCCTCGATCGTAACGGTCTGAGGCCCGCCCGCTATTTCGTCACAGACGACGACCTGGTCGTCCTGGCGTCGGAAATGGGCGTGTTGCCGGTGCCCGAAGAGACCATCATCGCCAAGTGGCGTCTGCAGCCGGGTAAGATGCTGCTGGTCGATCTCGAGCAGCACCGCATCGTCTCGGACGACGAAATCAAGCAGACGCTGTCGCGCGCTCACCCCTACAGCGCCTGGCTTCGCGAAGGCCAAATCGTGCTCGAGGAACTGAACCCCGTTGAGCCGCGCGCCTCGCGCACCGACGTGTCGCTGCTCGATCGCCAGCAGGCTTTCGGCTATACACAAGAAGATTTGTCGATCCTGCTCGCGCCGATGGCGACGACCGGCCAGGAAGCAGTCGGCTCGATGGGTACGGACACGCCGATTTCGGCGTTATCCTCGAAGTCAAAGCTGCTTTACACCTACTTCAAACAGAACTTCGCTCAGGTCACCAACCCGCCGATCGATCCGATCCGAGAAGAGCTGGTGATGAGTCTCGTCTCCTTCATCGGGCCGCGGCCCAATTTGTTCGATCTTGACGGCGCGGCTAGGCGTAAGCGCCTTGAGGTGCGTCAGCCGATCCTGACCAACGAGGACCTCGAGAAGATTCGGTGCATCGGTCATTTCGAGGATTCGTTTGACACCAAGACCCTCGACATCACCTATCCGGTGAAGAAAGGCGCAGCCGGCATGGGCGATGCGCTGCGACGGCTTTGCGAACGTGCTGAATCGGCGGTCCATGGCCGCTACAACATAATCATTCTTTCCGATCGCATGGTCGGTCCAGATCGAATCCCGATTCCGGCCCTTCTGGCGACGGCGGCCGTTCATCATCATCTCATCCGCAAAGGGCTGCGAACCTCGGTCGGCCTCGTCGTCGAAACAGGCGAGGCGCGCGAAATCCATCACTTCGCGTGCCTCGCGGGCTACGGCGCCGAAGCGATCAATCCCTATCTCGCCTTCGAGACTCTGACGGGGATGTCCAAGGAGTTGCCAGAGCCGATAAGCGGCTATGAGGCGGTCAAGCGCTTCATCAAGTCGGTCGACAAGGGCCTCCTCAAGGTCATGTCGAAAATGGGCATTTCGACCTATCAGTCCTATTGCGGCGCGCAGATTTTCGATGCCGTGGGCCTCTCGCGCGCGTTCGTCGACGAATTCTTCTTCGGCACCGCCACTTCAATCGAGGGCGCCGGCCTATCCGAAATCGCACAAGAGACGCAGCGCCGCCACGCGGATGCATTCGGCATTTCGCCGGTCCTCAGGACGGCGCTCGAAGTCGGCGGCGAATACGCCTATCGGGTGCGCGGAGAGACCCACAGTTGGACACCGGAGACGGTCTCCCTGCTGCAGCACGCCGTTCGCGGCAACGCCCGCGAACGTTACGACGCCTTTGCCAAACTGCTCAATGAGCAGAGCGCGCAATTGTTGACAATTCGCGGCCTCTTCCGAATCAAGACCGCGAAGGAGGACGCACGAACGTCCGTACCGATCGACGAGGTTGAGCCCGCCGTTTCGATCGTCAAGCGCTTTTCGACTGGGGCGATGTCGTACGGTTCGATTTCGCGCGAGGCGCACACCACGCTCGCCATCGCAATGAACCGGATCGGCGGCAAGTCAAACACCGGCGAAGGCGGTGAGGAGTCCGATCGCTACAAGCGAATGGTCAATGGCGACTCGATGCGCAGCGCCATCAAGCAGGTCGCCTCCGGTCGCTTCGGCGTGACGGCGGAATATCTCGTCAACTCCGACATGATGCAGATCAAGATGGCGCAAGGCGCAAAGCCTGGCGAAGGCGGACAATTGCCCGGCCATAAGGTCGATGCGGTGATCGCCAAGGTGCGCCATTCCACCCAGGGCGTGGGTCTCATCTCGCCGCCTCCGCATCACGACATCTATTCGATCGAAGACTTGAAGCAGCTCGTCTACGACCTGAAGAACGTCAATCCGCAGGCTCAGGTTTCGGTCAAACTGGTGTCGGAGGTTGGCGTCGGCACGGTCGCAGCAGGCGTGGCGAAGTGCAGGGCAGACCACGTCACAATCTCTGGTTTCGAGGGTGGCACGGGCGCCTCGCCGCTGACCTCGATCAAGCATGCCGGAAGCCCATGGGAGATCGGTCTCGCCGAGACCCATCAGACGCTCGTGATGAATGGCCTCAGATCCCGCATCGCCGTGCAAGTCGACGGCGGCGTGCGCACTGGCCGCGACGTCGTCATCGGCGCGCTGCTGGGCGCGGACGAGTTCGGTTTCGCCACCGCTCCCCTCATCGCGGCCGGCTGCATCATGATGCGAAAATGCCATCTGAACACTTGCCCGGTCGGGGTCGCGACGCAGGACCCGGTGCTGCGCAAGCGTTTTGTCGGCAAGCCGGAGCATGTCATCAACTATTTCTTCTTCGTCGCGGAAGAGGTGCGCGCGTTGATGGCCGAACTTGGCTACCGCACGTTCGATGAGATGGTCGGCCAGCGGCAAATGCTGGACCAGAACAAGCTCAACGAGCACGCCAAGTCGCACGGGCTGGACTTTTCGAACCTGTTCTTCAAGCCGATTCCCTGGCCGGAAGACACCATTCACCATAGCGTCGCTCAGGATCACGGGCTCGAGACTGTGCTCGATCGCCGCCTCATCGCGGATACGAAAGACGCTCTCGAACGCGGCAAGCATGTGCGTCTCGACCTTTCCATTCGCAACGCGGATCGGTCGACCGGAGCCATGTTGTCGGGCGTCATAGCGAGGCGATACGGGAATGCCGGCCTGCGTGATGAAGCGATCCACATCAAATTCAAGGGCACCGCGGGGCAAAGCTTCGGGGCCTTCCTCGCAAAAGGCGTGACGCTCGAGCTCGAGGGACAAGCGAACGATTATGTCGGCAAGGGCTTGTCGGGCGGGCGCATCGTGGTCTACCCGCCGCAAGAAGCAAGAAAGCTGACGCCGGAAACCTCGATCATCGTCGGCAACACCGTTCTTTATGGCGCGACCGCAGGCGAATGCTATTTCCGCGGCGTGGCGGGTGAGCGCTTCGGGGTGCGCAATTCCGGCGCGATCGCGGTCGTCGAGGGTACAGGCGACCATGGCTGCGAATACATGACCGGCGGTGTCGTCGTGGTCATCGGTGAGACGGGTCGCAACTTCGCTGCGGGCATGTCGGGCGGCATCGCCTACGTCCTCGACGAGGGCGGCACATTCGCTGAGCGATGCAATTTGGCAATGGTGGAGCTTAATCCGGTCGCTGCCGAGGAAGAGGTTATGCAACGCCATCTGCATTCCGGCGGCGATCTTGAGCACCACGGCAGAGTCGATGTGATGCGCGACATGAGCCGGTTCGACGCCGAGCGCTTGCATCAGCTGATCGTCAATCACGCGCGCTACACCGGCTCGTCTCGCGCGCGGCGCATCCTGGAGGAGTGGGAGGCTTATCTGCCGAAGTTCCGCAAGGTGATGCCGGTCGAATATCGACGCGCGCTCGCTGAGCTCGCGGCGCAAAGTGGACAGCCAATGCTGGCTGCGGGAGAATAAGGAAGTTCGGCCACTGGCTTCGCCGATGGCCGATCCTACTACCAAGTATTTACTCCGGCCCTGCGGTAGTTCGCGTCGACCGCCGCTAAGAGCAGTTCCAACGGTCCAGCCGGCAAGGTTCTTGCAAGATAAAGTTGGCGCTTTATTGAAGCGGACCAGGGCTCGGCCCGCGAGATCGGGAGCGGCGACACGGCTCTAAGGTTAGCAAGATGGGCAAGGTCACAGGCTTCTTGGAGATCGATCGCGCGGACCGGCGTTATGCGCCGGCCTCCGACCGAATCCGCCACTATCGCGAGTTCGTGCTGCCGTTGAGCGAGGAGGCGACGCGTAACCAGGCGGCGCGCTGCATGAATTGCGGCATCCCCTATTGTCACGTTGGCTGTCCGGTCAACAATCAGATCCCTGACTGGAACGACCTTGCATATCGCGGTGATTGGCAGGAGGCGGCGCGCAATTTGCTCTCGACCAACAACTTTCCTGAATTTACCGGGCGCGTTTGCCCCGCGCCCTGCGAAGCCTCCTGCACGCTCAACATTCAGGATACGCCGGTGACCATCAAGACCATCGAATGCGCGATTATCGACCGCGCCTTCGAGCAAGGATGGGTGAAGCCGGAGCCCACCGACCGTAAAACCGGCAAAACAGTCGCCGTCATCGGGTCAGGTCCGGCAGGTCTTGCTTGCGCCCAGCAGCTCGCGCGCGCCGGCCACCAAGTTCACGTCTATGAGAAGAACGCCAAGGCGGGCGGTCTGCTGCGCTATGGCATTCCGGACTTTAAGATGGAGAAGCGCCACGTTGACCGCCGCATCGAGCAGATGGAAGCCGAAGGCGTCGTCTTTCACTATAACGCTCATGTCGGCAATACGATCAGCACGGGAGCGATTCTCGACGGCCATGACGCTGTCGCGCTCGCCGGCGGCGCCGAAGCTTCGCGCGATCTGCCTATTCCAGGGCGCGATCTCGCCGGCGTTCACTTTGCGATGGACTATCTGCCGCAGCAGAACCGGCGCGTCTCCGCTGAGCCGGTGGTCACGAATGAGCCGATCCTCGCCGGTGGTAAGCACGTTGTGGTGATCGGCGGCGGCGACACAGGGTCTGACTGCATCGGCACCTCAATCCGTCAGGGGGCGCTTAAGGTTACCCAGCTCGAGATCATGCCGATGCCGCCCAAGATGGAAGACAAGCTCCTCACTTGGCCAAATTGGCCGCTCAAGCTGCGCACCTCGTCAAGTCACGAGGAAGGCGCCGAGCGTGATTTTGCGGTGACGACGCTCGCCTTCGAAGGCGAGAACGGCGTCGTGACCGGCCTCAAATGCGCGCGCGTCGACGAGAAGTTCAAGCCGATCGAGGGGGGCGAGTTTACGCTGAAGGCAGACCTCGTGCTGCTGGCGATGGGCTTCGTCTCGCCGGTCAAGGAAGGCATGCTGACGGAGCTCGGCGTGGCGCTGGACAAGCGAGGCAACGTCGAAGCCGACACAAACCGGTATGCCTCCTCCCGTGCCAAGGTCTTTGCCTGCGGCGATATGCGGCGCGGTCAGTCGCTGGTTGTCTGGGCCATCCGCGAAGGCCGCCAATGCGCGGCGGCGATCGACGAGGCTCTGATGGGGTCGACGGTGTTGCCGAGGTAGCTGCCGAAATTTCGCGACCCGCGCGCCTTATGCCGGGATGCGATCGTCGTTCGGCGACGGCTCACGCAGCACATAGCCGCGGCCCCAGACTGTCTCGATGTAATTGCGGCCGCTCGACGCCGTCGCCAGTTTCTTGCGCAATTTACAGATGAAAACGTCGATGATCTTGAGCTCCGGCTCATCCATGCCGCCATAGAGATGGTTGAGAAACATCTCCTTGGTCAGCGTTGTGCCTTTGCGCAGCGAGAGCAATTCCAGCATCTGATATTCTTTGCCGGTCAGATGGACGCGCGCTCCGTCGACTTCGACCGTCTTTTGATCGAGGTTGACGGTGAGGTCTCCAGTGATGATGACGGACTGCGCGTGTCCCTTTGAACGACGGACGATGGCGTGGATCCGGGCGACGAGTTCGTCCTTGTGGAACGGCTTGGTGAGGTAGTCGTCGGCGCCGTGGCCGAGTCCTTTGACCTTGTCCTCGATGCCGGCCATTCCGGACAGGATCAGAATAGGCGTCTTTATTTTGGTGACCCTGAGCGAGCGCAACACCTCGTAGCCGGACATGTCGGGCAGGTTGAGATCAAGCAAAATGATGTCGTAATCATAAAGCTTGCCGAGGTCGATGCCCTCTTCGCCGAGGTCCGTGACATAGACGTTGAAGTTCTCCGACTTCAGCATCAATTCAATGCTCTGTGCGGTCGCAGTATCGTCTTCGATCAAAAGTACCCGCATGTTAGGCTCCCCGCCTCGCCCGTCGCTTCGTGACCGCGGTTATACGTCGCACCCTTGCCCAATCCTCGCTGGCGAGACCTCGGGCCGATTCGAATTGAACACTGACCGCCATTGGTTAACAAACCCTGATTCATTTGCGCAAGTCCCCTGACCCCATGCCGAATGATATTAGTAACAATTTGATAAGAAACAGTATTTCACAACAATAAAAATTAATGCATCACATCAACAAACGCGTCTAACAGATTCATCGGACTCAGGGTTCGGCGATCAGGTTGAAAAACTATGTCACGCCGTGGAATATCATCAGGAGATTGTCCCGTCGTTCCACTCCGCGCCCTGACTCGATTGTTAACGACCCCGGTAAAAGAACTCCTAACGCACCAAACCACATGCGGACTTTGCCGCTTGTCCCGAACCGCATATCGCCATCGGCACTGAGCCGACGGACTCTGCGTCCCTGACGTAAGAAAGAAGAAACCTTCGTCATGCATCGTCCAGCCGTCTCGTAGTCGTGACCAGAGGATCGTGACGTCCTCTCGCGTCGGGGATTGTTAAGGAGTGCGCCGGAATGAAGTCGCGGGACACGCTTATTCGTCTGAAGCGCTTTCAACTTGAGGAGAAGCGCCGCCGTGTTCGCCAGATCGAGATGATGCTGGCCGAGTTTACGCGCATGACCGGCGACCTCGATCGCGAGATCGCCAACGAAGAGAAGCGCGCCGGTATCGCCGACCCCACACATTTCGCCTATCCGACCTACGCCCGGGCGACGTCGGTCAGACGCGACAATCTCAAGAGCTCGATCGCAGAGCTTCTGGGTCAAATCGAGGAGGCGAAGGCGGCACAAGAGGAGGCCGAGGCCGAACTCCTCAAATTCGAGACATTGGAAGTGCGTGACAAAACCAACGATCGCTTGGCCGAAGCTGTGGCGCAGGCCTGAGGGCGCCGTTCACTTTCGTGGGTGAACCAGAACGCTCTCGACGAGGATCGTGGCGCAATATTCTGTGATGCGAATAGCTTTCCGTGCCGCATCTCGAATATCCAGCAATAGCGGGTGGGTAGGTCCGACCGCGCCTCGTCACGCTGAGGTTTCGTCCCTCCACCAGCCACATGTCGACCAACGAGCGCCTGTTTCGTTTCGCCGGTTCACGGAATGCGTGTTCAAGAACCTCGCTCCCGGCCGCCATTTGGTTTCTTCTCCTCGTAACGTTCGACGTCACTCGCGTTGCGACGCGAGAGCCAATGCTCTAAGGCTGTCGCGGCGCGGAAGCGGCTCTTAGCTTCGTTCGGCAAGCGGCGGGCAGAGGGCCCGTCGGTCGTCACACGATGAAGCTTGGCGCTCGCGGGGAAAGATCTCATGCTGATCGGAGTTCCGGCCGAAACGGACCTCGCCGAAACCCGCGTCGCGGCGACCCCCGAGACAGTTAAGAAGTTCGTCGGACTGGGGGCGGAAGTCGCAATCGAACATGGCGCGGGCGCCAAAGCCGGGTTTCCCGACGCTGAGTATCAGTTAGCGGGCGCGCGGCTCGTCTCAGCCAACGAAGCGCTCGGCGCCGACGTGGTGTTGAAGGTTCGCCGGCCGAATGTCGGCGAAATTGCTCGTCTCAAGCCGGACGCGCTCGTCATCGCGACAATGGACCCCTACGGCCATAGTGACGCTATCGAAACTATGGCGAAGGCCGGGGTCGCGGCCTTCGCAATGGAACTCCTGCCGCGCATCACCCGCGCCCAAGTTATGGACGTGTTGTCGAGCCAAGCCAACCTGGCTGGCTATCGCGCCGTGATCGACGCTGCGGCCGAATACGGTCGGGCCTTGGCGATGATGATGACTCCCGCTGGTACGGTGCCGGCCGCGAAGCTGTTTGTCATGGGCGTCGGCGTCGCCGGCCTGCAGGCGATCGCCACTGGCCGGCGCCTCGGCGCAGTGGTCACGGCGACCGACGTGCGTCCGGCGACCAAAGAGCAGGTCGAGTCGCTCGGGGCGAAATTCGTCGCCGTCGAGGACGACGAGTTCAAGCAGGCCGAAACCGCCGGCGGCTACGCAAAGGAGATGTCGGACGCCTACAAGGCCAAGCAGGCCGACCTCATCGCCACGCATATCGCTAAACAGGACATCGTCGTCACCACCGCGCTGATCCCAGGCCGCCCGGCGCCGCGTCTGGTCAGCGCCGATATGGTGAAGTCAATGCGCCCCGGCTCGGTCATCGTCGATCTTGCTGTCGAACGCGGGGGAAATTGCGAGCTCTCAAGGCCGGGCGAGATGGCCTTCAGCGACAACGGCGTCAGAATTATCGGCTATTCCAACGTCACGCGGATCGCCGCCTCCGCCTCAGCGCTCTATGCTCGCAATCTTTACGCCTTCGCCGAGACCCTGATCGACAAAGCGACCAAGTCGCTCGCGGTCAACTGGGACGACGAGCTGGTGAAGGCGACGTGCCTGACCCGCGGCGGTGCGATCGCTCATCCAAACTTCATGCCGCAATAGACGCTTGCGCGCTCTTTGAGCGCCGGGGAGCCCGATGGACAACCTTGACGCCGCGATTGAGAAACTTCGAGCCGCCGCCGACGCAGCGCGGCAGGCGGCGCAAGCCGCCCAAGCCTATAGCGACCAGCTCGCGGCGGCTGGCCACGCCGCCTCCGGCGGCGCGATTGATCCGTTCGTGTTCAGGCTGGCGATTTTCGCCCTGGCGGTCTTCGTCGGCTACTACGTCGTATGGTCGGTGACGCCGGCGCTCCATACGCCGCTGATGTCCGAGACCAACGCCATTTCTTCGGTGATCGTCGTCGGCGCGCTATTGTCGGTCGGCGTCGCCGCGGTCGACAGCGGTTCGGTGTTTGCCCGCTTCGTCGGCTTCATCGCGCTCATCCTTGCCTCGGTCAACATTTTCGGCGGCTTCCTGGTCACCGAGCGCATGCTGGCGATGTACAAGAAAAAGGGCTGACGCCGGTGAACGCCAATCTCGCCGCTCTGCTTTATCTGGTCTCCGGCGTTCTCTTCATCCTGGCGCTGCGCGGCCTCTCCTCGCCGGCGACCTCGCGGCAGGGCAACCGCTTCGGCATGATCGGCATGGCGACCGCCGTTGTGACGACACTAGCGGTTCGCCCGCCATCGAGTGCGCTCTCCTGGCTTCTCATCATCCTCGGCGTCGCCATCGGCGGCGGCATTGGCGCATGGCGCGCTCGCACCGTGCAGATGACGGCGATGCCCCAGCTGGTCGCGATGTTCCATTCGCTGGTGGGCTTGGCCGCGGTGCTGGTCGCCGCTGGAGCGTTTTACGCGCCTGAGGCCTTCGGCATCGAAGAGGGCGACATCATTCACCCGGGCAGCATCATCGAGATGTCGCTGGGGCTCGCAATCGGCGCGGTCACATTCACAGGCTCGATCATCGCCTTCCTGAAGCTCGACGGCCGCATGTCCGGCGCGCCGATCCTTTTGCCGCAACGCCACGTCATCAATGGCGGCTTGGGCGTTGCGCTGGTGCTGCTGATTGCGCTCTTCTACGCGACGCAGTCGCCGGCCTTCTTTTGGCTTATCGCGCTCGTTTCGCTCGCGCTCGGCGTGCTGCTCATCATTCCGATTGGTGGCGCGGACATGCCGGTCGTCATCTCGATGCTCAATTCCTATTCCGGCTGGGCGGCCGCGGGCATCGGCTTCACGCTCGGCAATCTGGCGCTCATCATCACCGGCGCGCTGGTCGGCTCCTCGGGCGCAATCCTGTCTTACATCATGTGCAAGGGCATGAACCGGTCTTTCATATCGGTCATCCTCGGTGGATGGGGCGGCGAGGTCGCCAGCACAGCGGGCGCGAAGGAGACCCGTCCGGTCAAGCAGGGATCCGCCGAGGACGCGGCCTTCATGATGAAGAACGCGTCCAAGGTAATCGTCGTACCGGGCTATGGCATGGCGGTCGCGCAGGCGCAGCACTCGCTGCGTGAGATGGCGGACATGCTCAAGAAGAGCGGCGTCGAGGTCAAATACGCGATCCATCCCGTGGCCGGCCGCATGCCGGGCCACATGAATGTGCTGCTCGCCGAAGCCAATGTTCCCTACGACGAGGTGTTCGAACTCGAAGACATCAACAGCGAGTTTCCGCAGGCCGATGTCGCTTATGTCATCGGCGCTAACGACGTCACCAATCCCGCCGCCAAAACCGACCCTAAGTCGCCCATTTACGGCATGCCGATTCTCGACGTCGACAAGGCGAAGACGGTATTGTTCGTCAAACGCGGCATGGGCTCGGGCTATGCGGGCGTCGAGAACGAACTGTTCTTTCGCGACAACACGCTGATGCTCTTCGGCGACGCGAAGAAGATGACCGATGCGATCGTGAAAGCGCTCCAGCACTGAGCGCGGCGCCAAGAACAGTCAGGTTACCCGAAAAATGCTGATTGCGGTCGCGATCTGCGCCGCACTGTACGGTCTCGTCGCCATTGGGCTCTACGCGGGCCAGCGCAAAATCCTGTTTCGATGCGACGCCGCTGAGGTCGATCCGGCGACCCTCGGGCTCAAGGCCAAGATCCTTCGTCTGAAGACCGAGGATGGCGAGAGTCTGCTCGCGTGGAGCATCCAGCCCGCGCCTGGGCGGCCCTTGATCCTCTATTTTCATGGCAACGCCGGCGGGCTCGACCTGCGCGTCGACCGCTTTCGCGCTATAGCCAAAGCGGGCATGGGGTTGCTGGCGATAGAATATCGCGGCTATGCCAGCTCAACCGGCTCTCCAAGCGAGCACGGGCTCAAGCTCGACGGTGAAGCGGCTTATGCAGCGGCGATCGCGGGCGGAGTTGCGCCGGAGCGCATCGTCCCCCTCGGGGAGTCGCTCGGGTCCGGGGTTGCGGTCGCGCTCGCCGCGCGGCACAAGGTTGGCGCACTCGTGCTCGATTCACCCTATTCTTCGATCGTCGACGTCGCGGCGGCCGCATACTGGTTCGTCCCGGTTCGCGCATTGCTCCGCGATCCGTTCCGCAACGACTTGCTGATCGGCTCGGTTAATGTTCCCACGCTGATCGTGCACGGAACCAAGGATATTGTCGTGCCTATCCGCTTTGGCGAGAAGCTGTTCGCGCTCGCCAATCCGCCGAAGGAGTTCTGGCGCGTCGAGGGCGCCGTCCATCTCGCGTTGGGCGAGCGCCTCGCTGACACGTTGGATTGGATCGCGCGAACGGTCGGATGATGGCGAGCGCATCGCGTCTTTCGCGCTGTCGCGCCAGTCGCCTGTCGAGAGACTGCGAAGCGGAGATGTTTGCCTGCTCCGTGCGTTTCCGCTATGCACCGCGCCCTTCATCAGGACCGGACGATCATGGGCGCCGCCGCGCGACCGGCAAGATTCGCAACCGCAAGCGGCTCGCTCAGGCGCGAGCTTGGCTCGACGCTTGCGCTTGGCTGGCCGATCATCCTCGCCAATCTCGCGATCAACGCCATGACCGCGACGGACTTCATGATGCTCGGGCGGCTTTCCCCGCACGCGCTCGCAGCGGGATCGCTCGGCTTCTTTCTCTATCAACCGCTGTTCCTGTTCGGCCTCGGCGTCGTCGGAGCGCTGTCTCCTATCGCCGCCGCCAAGCTCGGCGCCGGCCAAGGCAAGGACGCGCTACGGCGTGCGACGCACCAGGCGCTTATTTTTGCGGTCTTCTTCGCTGTCGTCGTGTGGATCGCTCTCATCGGCGCGGCGCCGTTTCTGGTCGCGATCGGCGAGCCTCGGGACGTGGCCCGGGACGCCGCGGTTTATCTCAAAGGATTCCAATGGGGCCTGGCGCCGAGCCTCGTATACTACGCGGCGCGGGCCGCGTTTTCCGCGCTCGAGCGTCCGCGCCCAGCGCTCATCGCGGGACTTTTGGCCGTCGCGTTCAACGCCCTTGCCAACTATGTGCTGATCTTCGGCAAGCTCGGCATGCCTGCGCTCGGAATTATCGGCTCCGGCTTCGCCACGACGCTGTCGCAGACGCTCATGTGCGCCATTCTGCTGGCCTCGTCGCTGGTCGATCCACGCATGCGGCCCTTGCGGCTCTTCGCGCTGCCCTGGCGCCTCGCCGGAACGGAGTTCGCGGCGCTCTGGCGGCTTGGCCTGCCGATCGGCGCGATGATCGTGGCGGAAGTCGGCGTGTTCGCCGCCGCGACGCTCGCCATGGGTCTTTTCAGCACCACCGCGATCGAGGCGCACACGATCGCGCTGCAGATCGCTTCGCTCGCCTTCATGGTTCCGCTCGGCCTCGGCCAGGCGGCCACCGTCAGGGTTGGGCGAGCATATGGCGCTTCCGACCCTGTCGCGATCTCGCGCTCGGGGTGGTCCGCGTTCGGTCTGACTGCGTTGTTCGCCGTCTTTTCTGCGGCGGCAATGATCGGCGCGCCTCGCCTCTTGATCGCGCCCTTCATCGACGTCGATGCGCCGGCCAATGCGGCGACGGTTGAGCTGGCGGTCGCGCTCCTTCGCGTCGCCGCCCTCTTCCAGATCGTCGACGCAAGCCAGGTGGCGCTCGCCAACATGCTGCGCGGGCTGCACGATTCGCGCGCGCCCCTCATCATTGCGCTTCTCGGCTACTGGGCGATAGGCGCGCCGATCGGCGCCGCCTTGGGATTTGCGACGCCGCTTGGTCCGGTCGGCGTATGGATCGGACTTGCGACCGGTCTCGCCGTCGTCGCCGTCCTTCTGTTGTTGCGCTGGGTCGGCAAGGAGCGCCGGGGTTTTGCGGTTTGACCTTGGGTCCCGCGCTTTCGGCGCATGTTGTCTAAG
>Ga0209624_10000264_pt1 | contig 46907 bp, 50 predicted proteins | sample JacPinW_OM2H0_O1_FD_188565 | JGI IMG/M metagenome (GOLD analysis project Ga0209624, IMG submission 188565) | Forest soil microbial communities from Algoma, Ontario, Canada - Jack Pine, Ontario site 1_JW_OM2H0_O1 (SPAdes) (version 2) | ecosystem: Environmental > Terrestrial > Soil > Boreal...
GCTGAAGACGGTGGGGCGAGCGTGGAACCCCAAGGATATTCGGGACCCTGCGATGCAGCAGAAGGTCCTGGCGCATATGCAAGCTGCTGAACGTGGCTTCCGGCGACTGGATGCAGCGCTCGACAGAGTCGGGCGGGAACAGTTGATACAAACACTCCGCTCTCTCAAGTTAGAGTCCATTGATCGGGTGGACAACCTTCAAACCTTGCGCGACATCGTGCTAGCGCTCGAAGCAGCGGCGCAAGGCTAAGTAGTGAAACAGTAGATCCCTTTCCGGGAAGAAAGCATCATTGGCGCTTGCCACGCTTTGCCTCACCGTTCTCATCGGTGCACCTGGATAGTACTTCATCGCAGCTTAGTTTCCGGTGTTGAAAGGAAGAGACCCACGGAAAACGGACCATCAAACTCAGAGCAATCACTTTCACCCGAGGAAGCCGCCGCAAAGGCAGCTACCCAGATCCTCGGAAACGGATCTTCGAGAATCAATCGCCGCAACAACTGCGCGTCCTGGCGATCAGTCTCTGCTTGCGCACCCGCTTTGTGAGAATCTCGGCTGCATCCCCGATCCACAACCGAAACTGAAATTGACGCAGCAAACCCTCAACCCAGCGCGCGTGCCCGCTCGATTCCATGCCCACACACGCTCAAGCCTCGTTGCTTAAGGTCACGATTATTCCAAGGGGGGCGTCATCAGGCGAATAGATGGACCGCAAGATCAATTTGGCGAAGGCTTCACAGCGATGGGCATCAAATGTCTTTCGTAGAACCTCATCCGGTTCATGGGGGTGGTCACCAAATACGAACCCTCGGGGCCTGATGCTGAGCGTCAGCACGTTGTGGTAGTTCGTCAGGCGGCGCATCCGGCCGCTCTGCATTCTCCATTTCGCTCCCTTGAATGGCACCCACGTGCGACAGAGTTTCGCTAGCGAAAACCAGCCGCCCACTAGACTAACAATCGCAGCGACCAGACACCACAAACAGAGAAAGTAGATGAGGAAGATCACCGCCAACGCCCACGGGTACTGGTCAATCCAGTGTTGGAGATTCATGCTTGTCAGTCAGAAGCTAGACCGCCAGACCGCTGCGGGACTGAGGATGAAAGCCTGCCTCGAACTCCCCGCAGCAGTCTCCCGAAGCTACTAAGCCGCTTTCTTCTCCTGAGCCCGTATCTTCGCCCACCGTGCCTTTTGTGCCGCCGCGATCTTCCTGCGAGCTGACGCAGACATAGTGCGCTTCGCAGGAGAAGAGCCGGTTGACTGCGTTACCAACGCCATGGGCCGTGACTTCGTCCTAAGACTCGCCCATCGCGCTTTCTGTGCCAGTGCCATTTTGCGGCGTGATGCTGCCGATACAATCCGTTTTGGTTGGATTGTGCCGCTGGGTGCTGCTATTCCGTTCAAAGACTCTATCCCGGAAATTATTTCGTCTAACTTCTCAATCTCTACCTGCGCTCGGGTGCGCTTCTCGCGAAGTTCCCGTATTGCATTCCCTAGACTCGACATGTTTACCCCCTCGGGTGTTTGATGCGACCTAATTGTATAGGAGTGGAGCGACTTAAGTCAGTGGGCGCTGGTTTTGGAGCAGAATGATAGGTCAACCCCGACTATGGGATGATCATGCAATGATGAAGGTCTATTTGGACATCGACGCTTCCACTGGTAGAGAATTCTGTCTGAACTGACTCAGTATTCTCCCCAACCGCTCCCAATGGGCATTGGTCAAGCCATGTGTCGTAGGATGAGGGGTGAAGACTACGATGGTGCTTCCGATTCTCGCGATATTCTCAGTGGGGAACGGGCGTCCGGCGATTGCTTCCCAGTGACGCTTCTCGCTTACTCCCTACATAGCCACTAACGAGGGCATGTAATAACGGATTCGTTTTCGAATTATCCTGATGCGTTCCTCCGGAAGCTTTCGCGGTCTCTCTCAATTTGAAACTGTGGGCAGCCAGCCCAGATAGTCCGCTTACGCAAGTCTCAAGTTGGGAGAACTGAGAATCAACTTTCTCAGCACTCTAGTTGCAGCCAGTTGCTGATGACTTAGCCAGGGGAGATGTACGACGAAAGAGGTCGACGACGGCGGCTTCGCGACCGGCGTTGCGTGTTCTTCCCGTGGCCCATTCACGAAGGGCTTTGATCTGCTCCTCGTAGGTCGTGGAGAGCGGGACGATATCACGCGCCACCCGGCGCAGGTCAGCGGCGTTAAGTTCTCGCTTCTGAGCGAAAGACCGGTGCAGCCCGCCAACGACGATCTGCTCCAGCTCTGCTCCTGAGTAGTTCGTGCACTGTTCGGCCAAAGCATCGAGCTCGAAGAGCTCTGGGTCGCGCCCCCGTTTGCGAAGGTGATGGGCGAGGATCTCGCGGCGAGCTTGGCTGCCCGGTAAGTCGACGAAGAAGAGTTCGTCGAAACGCCCGCGACGAAGCAATTCAGGAGGCAGTTTCGTTACGTCGTTGGCGGTAGCCACAACGAAGACCGGGCACTGCCGCTCTTGGAGCCACGTCGAGAAAGAACCCAATAGACGGAAGGCGCCGCTATCGCGGCCATCGCTCCCGGTGGTGCCCGCAAAGGCTTTCTCGATCTCATCCACCCATAGGACAGCGGGCGCCATCGATTCTGCCGCAGAAAGGGCTAGGGCCAGCTTCTCTTCCGATGAGGCGGAATGGCCTCCTGTCACTCGAGCCAAATCCAGTCGCAATAATGGAACGCCAAATCTGCGGGCCACAGACTTGGCGGAGAGCGATTTGCCACACCCTTGAACGCCGAGCAGCATAACACCGCGCGGTTCCGAGAGCCCATACTTACGGGCTTCCGGCAAAAACGCCAAAGCGCGTTCATCGATCCATTTCTTAAAGCTCTCAAGACCGCCAACGGACTCCATTGTTTCGTCCGAATCGACGTATTCGAGACTAAGGTCTTGGGCAAGAATGCGCCGCTTCTCAGAGAGTATGAGGTCTAGTCCTTCTTGGCCGAGAGCGGCATCTTTGCGCAGCGCGCGAATGAAGGCTCGCCGCGCTTGCCCGTAAGAAAGCCCCGACGCGCTGGTTGTGGCGCGATGTTGGACAGATGCGGGAAATGCAGCCTTGGAGAGTGTGGACAGCAGTGCGCTCAATTCTGTGCGATCTGGGAACGGAAGCCGCAACACGGCTGTGTCATTTGCAAGGTTATCCGGTAACTCCAACCGCGATGCGACAACAGCCAGGAAGCGACCTTCCTTCGTGAAGGCAGGCAGCAGGTCACGGAGGCGCCGTGCCACAAGCGGGTCATTCCAACTCTGCGGAAAATCGAGCAGAACAGATAAAGAAGGAGATGGTCCGCTATGAATAGAATCCAGCAGACTAAGTGGATCGCGCGAATCAGGTGAGGCAGGTAGCAGACCACTGTTCCGTGACCAAGTAGAAGTTTGCGCCTTCAGCGCTCCCGCTGCGGCCTTGCAGACGGCAATCGCGCGCTCCTCGTCCGGCGTCACTAGGTATACGATTGGAGTCCGGGCGCAGAACAGATCCGCGATCTCGCGGGCGATGACTTGACTCCCGGTCTGCGGCGTCTGCATCAGCGCGCCTCCACATCGAGTGTGGCCTGCATCGCCTCCTCGAACGAGGTGGCACCCTCGGCAATCTTGTGAACTGCATGCTCTCGCAAAACGCGCAAACCGTCCTGGCGCGCGGTACGCCACAGAATCTCTGGGGCAAGGCCGTCTGAAATCGCCTGACGCAGACGTTTGTTTACAGGCAGAACTTCAAAGACTCCGGAACGCCCGCGATAGCCAGTGTTCCGGCACTTCACGCAGCCGGTTCCTTGTCGACACAGCAGTTCGCCGGCATAATCCTCCGGATGTTTTACTCCCAAGCCAGCTATCTGATCGGCTGTGAGGGCTATGTCGGTAGCACAATTGGGACAGATCAGCCGGACGAGACGTTGCGCGATTACTCCGTTGAGTGTCGCGGCAATCATGAAGCTAGGGACCGCAAGGTCGCGCAGGCGCGCAATTGCTCCAATGCTGTCGCGTGTGTGCAGCGTACTCACCACCAGATGGCCAGTGAGGGCCGCTTGAATCGCCTGAATCGCGGTTTCCGAGTCACGGATTTCGCCCACCATCACCACATCGGGATCCTGACGCAGGATATGACGAAGCGCATCGGCGAACCCCGTACCGGTCTTAGGGTCCGCGGAAATCTGATTGAAGTGCTCGTACGTCATCTCGATCGGATCTTCGATGGTCACGATGTTGATTTCCGGGGAGACTAGCGCCTGAAGCATCGAGTACAGCGTTGTTGTTTTGCCGCTGCCCGTCGGTCCCGTCACGATGACTAGTCCGTTCGGCCGCATTAACCATTGTTCGACTTGCTTTCGTTCATCGCTGAGAAACCCCAGCTCGGAGAGGTCTTTCAGCAGCATTTTCGGGTTTAAGACGCGCACCACGATCTTGTCGCCAAAGGCCGTGGGAACTGAAGAGACGCGCAAATCCATTTCCGAGTCGCCGCGCGAAGTTCGGATACGCCCATCCTGTGGCTTACGCGAGGCCACATCGAGGCGACTCATGATCTTGAAGCGATTGGCGATCGCGCCGTGTAGGGCTTTGGGCACTCGATACACCGGGTGCAGTACGCCGTCAATGCGCATGCGGAAGATGGTTTCATCGCGCCGCGGCTCTACGTGAATATCGCTGGCTCGCTGCTCAAAGGCATAGTGAAGCAGATATTCCACGGCGGCTATGATCGGGGCACTCGAGGCTTCCAGGGCATCCAGTCCGGCGAGGTTTACAAACTGTTCGAGATTCTTGATCTCCGGGCCACTTTGCGGCTGATTAGCAGCTGCCCGCTTGATTTGTTGATGAAAGCCATAGATTTCAATGATGGCGCGATAAATGTCACTCGGCGAGCAAAGCACTGGAATAACATCGGAACCAACGAGACGCCGTAGCTCTTCAAAGAACTCAGCGTTAAAGGGATCGGTGGTGGCTACTTGCAGCGATTCATTCGCCCTTTCCAGTGGTAGCACGCCGTGCTTTCGTGCGAATGGGCCAGAAAGTATTTTACTGATGAACTGAGCGTCGAGTTTGAGAGTGTCGATCTTTCGATAGGCTAGGCCGAGTGCCTGCGCCAGCGCGGCCGTAATCCTATCTTCATCGAGCACTTCGTTCTTGAGCGCACTGGAGAACTGAAATGATGCGAGCAATTCAATAGGTGACAACTGCGCGCGCTTCAGAGTTTCGGTCGAAGCTTTTGTAGCTAGCTCGCGTAATAACCGGGCGCGTTGCACTCGCTGTTGGGCGAGCGCCGTTTTGCGGGAACTCTCAGTAAGCAAGCCGGCTTGCGAGAGAATGTCAACGGCAAACTCCAGCGTGAAGTCGACGCGACGCTTTGTCTGCCCCGCAGGGCGAGATACGAGATGCGTTTGTGCGCCCGCGGACATATTGTTTCCAGGCAGTGTACAAGCGAGTCCGAGCATGGAGTCAGAGCCCCCAAACGCGGTAGCCTATATGGAGCCCCTTGTTGCTCATAGTACTAGTTCCCAATTGAGAGTATCGATTACGGGAGTACTCCGACCTCAGAGCCGGCAGGTGAACAGGTTACTTGGCCGTTGCCGCGAGCAGTAAAGGACGATTGCCGGATCTGCACATCGAAAACAATGTCAACCGTGGTCTCGGTATGCGTTGGTATGACGTTTACAGGGTTGAGCCAGTTATTTTGTTAACGAATGGTAAAGAGTCGGTCAAGATTTGTGGCGCAGTTCCTTGAGAATGCCATGATCTCTTCCGGCGTTAGAACCTCGGGTGCTTTCTGCGGCTGCCCCCACCAGCGGAACGCCGGTCTCCGGAAAACAGAGGCGCTTGAGCCATTTTTCGACTTCGATTGCCTTGATGCCCGTCCGCCTGCAGGCACGCCAAGGGGGAAGAATCCACTTCTTCAGATAGCCCTCGTAGGTTACACGATCGTTTGCTTGCGGCGCAGCGTTGGTAATTGCCAACCCTGCAAGCGCCGGGCTTTCGTCACAAAGCACTAGAAAAGGAGGATCGGGTGAATGATCGAGTACAATCCTCCTCCTTCTGTCGATCGCGCCCGCCCTCTAGTGATTCCCCTGCCAATTGCGCTCTATGTCTCGGGGGAGCTCATTTTCGAGCTCTATGACGGCGGCCAGCCGTGCCGCAGATTTTCGATCCGCTGGGAAAGGCTCGTTCCCGCGAAGGAAGGCAAGCCAGAGGCTGCCCCTCAGAGTTCCCCAACGGGCTTACGCACACACCAAGAGTAGTGCCCGCGTTCCATGACCCGCCTAGCGCGGACTTCGACCTGATCGCCAATGGGTTAAGAAATGAGGATGGCCATGAGAATTCGTGTGATCACAAGGGTCGACTTGTTCGAGAAACGAAAACAACAACACATCGAGCGCGGCTACCGAATTGAAGAGGAGCGGCCGTTCCCGGTGAACGGCCTGTGCTCGTTCGTCGCCGTAAGCGAGATCCCCGATTCCGATGGCGTTGGAGAACTCGTGGCACAAGCGCTCAATGGGATGGCGAAATGAGACCACGAGGACAAACCAAGCTGGGATTCTTTCCGTTGCCCGTGCCGGAAGCCGCGGGTTCAGGAATTGCCTTTGCCTTCGCGGAATTCTCGGCACTCGACCCTACGTGGATCCGTTGACTTCTCTGCCATTAGGCGGGACGAAGCCGTTGAGATTCGGTAGGATAGGAAATCGCATGGAGCTTTACATCATTGCCGGGCCGAATGGAGTCGGAAAGACGACGTTCGCCCGCACATTTCTTCCCAAATACGCCGACTGCAAGAACTTTATCAATGCCGACTTGATCGCACAGGGAATGTCTCCCTTTTCTCCTGAAGCTGCAGCTGTGCGTGCTGGGAGGCTGATGCTCAGCGAAATCAGGTTTTTCGCGCAGCGGCGCGCTACTTTCGCTTTCGAGACCACCTTGTCGGGCCGGAGCTACTTAAAGTTGATCCGCCAGCTGAAGAAGCAGGGATACGAGGTGCACTTTTTCTTTCTGTGGGTGAAGAGTGTTGACGTGGCGCTATCCAGAGTCAGGGAAAGGGTGTTGAAAGGCGGGCACGATGTACCGGCAGCTGTGGTCCGTCGCCGGTTCGGTCGTTCGATCAGTAACTTCTTCAGCGAGTACCGCCGATTGGCTGATTCTTGGTATCTGTTTGATAATTCTGGTGGAACGCCCGCAGTAGTCGCTTTTGAGAGAGCGGGCAAGCCTCGTATAATGAATCGTGAGCAATATCAGGCGCTGATCGCGCGCTACGGTGACGAATGAGTAGAGTTCCCAAGAGTGTCCTTCGACTACCGCTGGAGAAACGCGCTGAGATCGCGTTCAAAGAGGCTGTCGCGGGAGTCATCGACGAACACGCCCGTCTGGGATTGCCGCTCTACATTTGGCGTGACGGGAAAGTGGTAGGGTTGTCCGCTCAAGAGTTGCGACACGATTCTGCAGTGAGGCAGGGCAAATAAGACGACGAAGTATCCTCTCGCCCTTCTGGTGTGACCTCAAGCATAATCTCGCCAGTCCTAAGCATAAAGTTGCCGCCCTAAACGCTGGCCGCTGAACCCTTCACTGCAGTCGCAATGTCGTCCCTCATCCGCAGCGTCTTTTCCCGAACGCACTTCACAAACAGTTCCTTCGTGACATTTTCATCCCCGAAGGAATAGGTGAGACCGCGAGACGAGCTCACGATCGCGCCCAGGGCATCGGCATTGAAGCACGCGGCAGCACCTTGCGCGCTTGCACCCTGCGCTCCGTAACCCGTGACCAGAATGAAAGCTTGCGGCAGCAGCGCGCGCAGGCGCTTGGCATCGTCTGGAAACGTAGCGCCGATCACCGCGCCGATCGAGCTGTAGGAAGATTCTCCGATCATCCGTTCGGCTAGATCGCGAATGGTTTGAGCGATGGTCTCATACAGCGGTCGCCCCGTGGCTTCGAGGGGTTGATCCTGAAAGTCTATCGATCCCGGATTCGAGGTCTTGAGAACAATGAAAAGCCCCTTGCCGTGCATCTCGCACGCGTCCACAAAAGGAACCAGGCTATCCCGACCGAGATAAGGCGTCACCGTCATGGCATCCACATCAAACACCTCCTGCTTCTCCCCGAAAATGTCGCTCTCGCCGAGAAACGCCGCTGCGTAGGCTTCCGCTGTGGAGGCCACGTCGTTGCGTTTGCCGTCGGCGATCACCAACAATCCTCTTTGTTTGGCTGCCTGGACCGTATCCTCGAACGCCTGGATGCCGGGCGATCCGTATTGCTCGAAGAAGGCGAGTTGCAACTTGACGGCCGGCACGAGCGCTGCGACAGTGTCCAGCACCAATTCGTGAAAGTCGCAAATGACCGAGCGAACGGCTTCCCTCGCCGGTTTGTGCCGTCCTGATGTTATGAACGCCGGCATCAAGTCGATGCGTGGGTCCAAGCCAACCACGCAAGGGCTGCCGGTCTTGCGTATAGATTCCACTAGCCGATCAGAGAATAGCTGCATCACGCGCTACCTGATCCTAGTTTTAAAGCATAATCTTGCCAAACGGCAACTTTCCGCTTTGAGTCAACGAATCAAGAACCTTTACATCGAGGAGGGTTGGCGTGCGTCCACATGGTCAACTGAAACTAGGCTTTTTCCCTCTTCCGATAGCCGAGGCCAAGCGGCTAAAGAGTTGGCTAACCTTCTCGGAGCGATTCTCTGCGCTCGACCCTTGTGTCGGGGACGGAGTGGCATTCACTCACTTGCTTCTTGGCGTAACCGCTCATCGCTATGGCATCGAGATCGACGCTAATCGGGCCGAACAAGCGCGAGCCTTGGGAATCGAGACTTTACAGGCCAACACCATGGATGTCCGGTGCCAAGCGGAGGCCGTGTCCGTGCTCTACCTGAACCCTCCGTACGATTGGGAATCCGGAGAGAGCAATAACCAGAGACTGGAGTTCGTCTTCCTGGAACACACGTATCGCTGGCTCAAGGCTGGCGGTGTGCTACTACTCGTGATTCCGCAGCTGCGATTGGCGAAATGCGCGAGGTTGCTGAGCGAACATTTTACAGATTTGCGCGTCTTCCGACTCACCGAGCCGGCTTGCCTGCAATACAAACAGATCGTAGTGCTGGCATCACGCCGCAAACGACACTCCAAGGTGCCTGACGCTGTCTTGTTGGACGGAGTGCGGTACCTCGAAGTGCTGGCAACAAAGAGCGAGCTTGAGCCTCTGGGCGACACTGCTGAGGTATGTTACGAAGTTCCTGCCTCGGAGTCGGCTGTACTGACCAACATGGGCATTCCATTGGATGAAGTGGAGGACTTGCTACTGGAATCAGCCGCGTATCGTCAAGCGGGCCGCGTGCTTCTGCCCAAGTTGAATGACATCAAAGGCCGACCACTCACTCCGCTGCACGGTGGACATGTCGGACTGCTCTGTACCGCTGGAATGCTTAACGGTGTATTTGGAGAAGGCGAGGCTCGGCACATCGCTCATTGGCGCTCGGTGAAATTCACCGACCATTGGGAAGAAGAGGAAGAAGACGGAACCAAAATACTGCACGACCGGGAGAGGTTCTCGCACGAACTGACTCTTGTGTTTGCCAATGGAAAGACACAGGTTCTCACGCACGAAAAGAAGGAGTCCGAATGAAAAATGCTCACCTTCGATTCGGCTGGCTGACCTACGTGAAGAGCACGGAAAAGACGACCGCCAGCATCAATCTGCGCTTGGATCGCTTCATAGGAGAGGTTTTGCCCGATCCACCGCGACAGGCGAAAGCCCATCTCATTTCAGTGCTAGGCGGGGACACGCAGATTGCGGCCGTCAGCGCAGCGATCTCCCTGGCAGACAGGTTCATGGTGGAAGGGCCAGGTGTACAGCCGATTCGAGTATGTCTCGAACGAAACGCACAGTGTTTCAAAGGCTCGGTGCAGCTTGCCGGACGCAAAAAGCCCCTGCGTCACCTTATCGCGTTGTCGGAAGAGTTCGCTTCCAGCAACATATCGGCGGGCTCAGGAAGAACTCTGCTGGCAAGCTCGGAAAACCGATTCATTTGGACCTCTCTCGCCCATATCCACGGGATCCCTGGAATGCCGGACTGGGCGGACTGGTTTGCCGCTGAACTGGGAACGCACAAGGCGATCGTTCCTGCTCTCGGTATCGGATGTGCCCCGGTTTTCGTCAAAGGCGAGAAGGAACTGTTTCTCGACTGGCTCAGTTGGGGTATCGAGAGCGGCGCAGTCAGGGTTCCGGCTGAAACCGGCTCGGTGCGATGGCCGAGCTTGAGCCTGCAAGGTATATTCCTGCCAGCCAGCTAGTCTAGGTTCCTAGGTATGGACGCAGGATCGGGACTTCTCAACCTCCGGATGGCCGACTAATCGGCAGCAGAAAGTCCTGACGAACGTCGTTCGACCGTTCACCATGTTTTGTCATCCGATCGGACCTGGAGTTTCTCCCGTTCCCTTTGCCAGAGAACGCGGGCCTTTGCGAAAAAATCAGCTAAGACCACTAGTTCTTTTTGCGAATAGTCTGCCATCAAAGCTTGCATGGCGGCACCCAGCGATTCAAACAGCGACGGCAGCTTCTCCATTGCCTCCTGTGTCAGGACCAGAACCGTGCCACGACGGTCCGTTGGATGCGGACGGCGCACGACGAGTCGGGCTCTTTCCAAACGATCGATCATCGCGGTCGTCGCACCACTACTGAGGCCCGTCTGTTCCGCCAACTGGGACGGTGTAGCCGAACCTTGCATCGTCATCACGTCAAGACATTTCATGTCAGTAACATTAAGGCCCAAAATCCGTCCGACTTCCTGGTGAAGGCTAACCATGCCGATGCTGTATTCTCGTGCGCCCCGAATGACCTGAGCTACCAACTCTCCCTTGGCTCTCTTTGCCCTTTGCATATCGCTTAATAATAGAGTATCTTCATTTTAGAGATAAGTTCATAAGGAGGTGCTCCCAATGGCCAACGTGCAAGTCCGCTATATCGTGAATGACGTGGATGCCGCGATCGAATTCTATTGTCAGCAGCTCGGGTTTAGGGAAGTGATGCATCCAGCGCCCGTCTTTGCGATGCTCACTCGCGGTGATCTCCGACTAGTGCTGAGTTCACCAAATCCATCGGCAGGAGGTGGGCAACCCATGCCTGATGGCAAGAAACAAGAGCCAGGCGGGTGGAACAGATTCGCCCTCGAAACATCGGATCTGGCGGGTACCGTCGAAGCCCTACGCAAAGCTGGAATCCGGTTCCGCAACGAGATCGTAACGGGGGTGGGCGGCAAACAGATTCTCATCGAAGATCCATCAGGAAATCCCATCGAACTGTTCGAACCTCTAGTCCCGGAAGCTCGTTTCGACTCGCCGCACTCAAAATGAAAGATAAAGCCTTCGCAGAACTGCTAGCCGGGGTGAGTCCAGACCTTGGGTCAGGAGCGGTTGACGGGCTACTCGGAAGTTATGAAGATAGCGCAAAAGTCTCCTCGTCCCCGGCGCAGTCTGACTCTTCACGTCTGGCGTACTACGTAGGATAGTCCTCCTTCTTTCTCTTCATTTTCGTGCTCGAGTCCTTCCGTTCCGTCGCTGAGGAATTGCCATGCCCGAACTTTGTACCATTTACGACTATATGCGCGCCCACGCGGCCCTTCTTGGAGAGCGCATTCTTCAGGAGTATCCAGCGCTTCACCAATTCGACGATGCGGTTTCACCCCGCATCCAAGAGTTACTGCGCAAGCCTTTTCCCGCACAGACCATCGCCATTATGGGAGTGGCCAAACGTTGGCAGCAGGCGCGAACATCCATGGTGGTCGCGGAGTGCGGCACCGGCAAGACACTGATCTCGCTCGGAGCAATCCATGTCCACGGCGGAGGAAGTCCGTTCAACGCATTGGCGATGGTTCCCCCGCATCTCGTTGAGAAGTGGGCACGGGAGGCTTTTCTGACGTTGCCCGGGCTGCGCGTGTTCCTAATCGATGACCTGCGAAATGGCGGCGACGAGAACAAATTCCACGGAGTAAATGAGGTACGGTTGAGGCAGGGCCGCATCGTCCGGGAAGGGTTGCAGACAAGGCTGAGCGAGTTGCGGCTGCGCAAGGATTCGTCGAGTTCCCGGAAACGCTGGCTGTCGTTTTGCGGGAGACCATCCCTATTTATCGTCGGACGTGAGCGAGCCAAGCTGGGTTACTTCTGGCGCCATGCTTACCGGATACCACAATCTGGCCCATACGTTGGCTGCGTGGTGAACTCGGACACGGGCAAGCCGGTGATCGTGGACGACAGCCGACTCACGGCGGGTGAGTTTGAGAAGGTCAAGATTGCCGAGACTATTGAGACCAGAGGAGAAAAGTCTTGCCGCCCACTGCACAGCCCACTCTGGCAGGCGGACTCGGACAAGATTCGCCGGATGGCTCCGATTGAGTTTATTGGGCGCTACATGCCGGAATGGTTTGACTATGCGATCTGCGACGAGATTCACCAATTCGCGGGCGATACGGCACAGGGCAACGCCCTCGGCACGTTAGCTTCCTGCACTGACCGGATCGTCGGGCTGACCGGCACGCTCCTCGGTGGCTATGCGGACGATCTCTTTAACACGCTCTTCCGTCTCGAAGCGAAGCGGATGAAGGAGCATGGATACGAATGGGGGACGACGGGACGGCGTTCCTTCATCCAGGATTACGGTGTCCTCGAAACCATCACCAAAGTCGAAGCCGCCAACAATGCCTGCTCGAAAGCGAAATCGACGAGCACGGTGCGCCGCAAGCCAGGCGCTTCTCCACTGCTATTTGGCGAATTTCTTATGCAATTGTGCGCCTTTGTGTTCTTGGAAGATATCTCGGGAGAACTTCCGCGATACGAAGAAACCTATCTGAGCGTACCGATGGACGCTCCCATGCGAGAAGAGTACCGCGAGCTCGAAGATGACATGCGGAAGGCATTGAAAGCTCACAGGGGCAACCGTTCGGTCCTGAGTACGATGCTCAACACTCTATTGCTCTATCCCGATCACCCATTCGGAATTGGGACGCTGTATGGTACGGAGTTCGATTCTGAACTCAAACACAGAGTGAAATTTGTCATTGCGGAACCCCGTGACCTTCCAGAGGACCGAATCTATTCCAAAGAACGCAGGCTGATCGAAGAGATCAGGAAGGAACTGGCGGACGGACGGCGGTGCCAGGTCTTCGTCGTGTACACGCAGAAGCACGACGTCACAGCCAGGCTGCAACGAATTCTGAGCAACGAGGGAATCCACACCGCTGTTTTGCGCGCGAGCGTTGATACCTCGAAGCGTGAGGCCTGGTATGCCAGACAAGTGAAAGACGGAGTCCAGGTAGTGATCGGCCATCCGAAGTTAGTAGAGACGGGCCTCGATCTGCTCGACTTTCCGACCATCATTTTCTACGAGTCTGGGTACTCCCTGCACACCTTGCGGCAGGCCAGTCGCCGGTCCTGGCGGATCGGACAGCGCCGACCGGTGCGCGTGAAGTTCCTTTGCTCGGAAGGGACCCTGCAGACATCGTGTTTGCGCCTCATGGGGAAGAAGCTCCTTGTGGCTCTGACCATGGAAGGTAAGTTTGCCGGCGAGGGATTGCAGAGCATCGATGAAGACGATGACATGCTCTCCTCGATGGCGCGTGAACTGGTCGAGAGAAACGGCATTGGTGAAACTGCGGATGCCGTCTGGAAAGCGCTGAACCTGGAACATCAAAAGTTGTTCCCAGCGCCGCCTTCCCGCAACGACGATGCCCCCTTCTCCGAAGAGAGCGTGCTTACCGATAAGCAGGATGACCCAGTTGGCCTGGTTGAAAGAGCGTTCGACACTGCGCCCATTGTCGTCTTTGGGCGGCGACCGGAATTGTCCTCCGGTAGAAGGCGCCGAGCGAAACCGGTAGTCCCAGAACAGGCGTCCTTGTTCGGACTCCAGTGATGGCACCTGATAACTAGCCTCACCCTCCGTCTTTGTATTTCCCCTGCAGTTCATAGCGACGGGCCCGACCCCTGCCGTTCCATTCCACCAAGAGAGGAGCCTCCATGATTGCAGCATTTTCACTTGGCCGAATTGTCGCCACTCCGGGCGCGCTTCGAGCACTTGAACGCGCGAAGCAGTCCGCGGCCGTTTTTCTGGCGCGTCATGCAGTAGGGGATTGGGGTGAACTCGATCGTGAGGATATCCGAGAAAACGAGTACAGCCTCACGCACGGCTTTCGACTATTGAGCGGCTACACGACAGCCGCTGGCGAAAAGCTCTGGATAATCACCGAGGCGGACCGGTCAGTCACCACATTGCTATTGCCAGACGAGTATTGATCGAAGCAAAGGCAGGCAGCTTCCGCCAGCGCCGCCCAAATTGATCAACTCCCTGAATTCCTTAAGTTCGAAGCTCGCGTTTCAAAATCAACAAAGGAGAAAACAAAGTATGTCAGAAACCAGTACGTTAATTGGCTACAACGGCCGAACCATCGCCCGCGAAGAATTAGCACTTGTACCCACACCGCCTGCAACCGAAACCCACCGTCCAATACCGCATCACGAGATCGTGCAAGCGCTGATCGAAACCCTCGGGTTTCGCCACATCGGTGTGGTCCACGACGAGTATGCGGTTTCGCCGGACGGCATGAAAGCCTTCGGCGTTCTCGATCTCGCAACCGAGATGGAAGGATGCCGCTTTTCGATCGGCTTGCGCAATTCCCACGATAAGAGCATGCGTCTGGCGATGACATGCGGCTATCGGGTGTTCGTGTGCTCGAACATGGCGTTCGCCGGGGACTTCACGCCGGTGCTCGCCAAACACTCGAAGTCGTTCTCGCTCATCGACTGCATCGCGGTCGGTGTGGATCGAATGCAGCGAAATTTTGAGCCGATGCGAAAACAGGTCGAAGCCTGGCAAAAAAGTGAATTGACCGATGTCACTGCTAAGGTGGTGATCTACGAGGCTTTTGTGGAGGGCAAGCTCGAAGCACCCAAGCACCTGGCCCGCATCGTTCACGACCTCTACTTCGAGCCGAAGTACCAGGAGTTCAAACCACGGACCATTTGGAGTCTCTCGAATGCGTTCACTTCAGCATTCAAGCAACTGGAGCCGATCCCGCAATTCAAGGCGACGGCCAAACTGGGCGAATTCCTGGAGGATAGGTTCGCGCAGTCGTTCTAGTTCATGAGGAGATATCGGCCGGCCGGCCTTTTTTGACTGGTGAGATTGGGCGGGGGGCCGAAGCTTCCCCCGACCGACTTCCCAGAAGCGGCCGACTGAGCTTCGTTCATATAGGAACGGAAGGAACGGTTGGCGGAGAATTCAATGCGTCCCGTGGCTGTTGGCCGTGAGAAATTGGATCGACATCGTCAGCCCAGGCGGGACCGAAGGTGGCGGCGATACTCACGGTCGTGGAAAGCTGTCGACGGCTGAGAATGCCCTTGCGCAACTATCTCGCGGCGATCCTTCGTGGCCTTCGCCCAAGAGCAAATATTGTGAATGTTTTGTGACTTGCTGCATTTCTTGCTTGCCAAGATGGGGTTGCGGATTTAGTCTCCTCACACCTGCGTGATCAACTGAGGGGGCGCTTTCGTAGGTAATTCGCTTTGGCCGATTTATTTCGGTCGAGAGGATCGTCCATGGTGCGTGCGCCCTCATTCTTATACGGTTTTCTAGGTTCAATAGTTGTCCTCCTAATATTTCCCGTACAAGCTCAGGGCCAATCTCCGCAGATTTCCAGTTTGGCGCCTATTAGCGGCATGGTTGGAGCCTCGGTAACAATCACTGGGGTAAATCTCGGAGAGAATCAGAGCACAAGCACTGTAACTTTCAACGGCACAGTGGCCACAACGATTACGAGTTGGAGTGCAAGTTCCATCGTGGCGGTAGTGCCGACGGGGGCAACGACTGGGAGCGTGGTGGTCACGGTCGGAGGAGTCGCAAGCAATAGCGTGAACTTCACGGTCGCAATTGCTAATTTTTCTCCGACCGGGAGCATGGCCACCGCCCGAATGCTCCAGACTGCGACTCTGCTGGACAACGGCGCGGTGCTCGTCGCGGGAGGTGTCGATGGGTTTGCATACAACGCCCTGTCGAGCGTCGAGTTGTATAACCCGGGGACGGGAACCTTCACGCCCACGGGCAATCTCAACACCGCGCGCATTTTCAACACGGCGACACTGCTGACTAACGGCCAGGTACTTATTGCAGGCGGCTCGGATAGCAATTGGGACCAGATTGACACTGCAGAGCTCTATAACCCAGCATCCGGCACATTCACATTCACCGGTTCCCTGAATACTGCCCGCACTTCACATACTGCAACAGTTCTGACATCCGGCCAATTGCTGATCGTAGGAGGTTGGGACAGCAATGGCGATTACATCACCAGCGACACCGCTAGCAGCGAGCTTTATAACCCTACGATTGGAACTTTCGTCACTTCCGGCAACCTGAACACCGCGCGCGACACACACACGGCAACCCGCATGAACAACGGCCAAGTGCTTGTCGTAGGGGGGTTCGACAGCAATTCGAACGTCCTTTCGAGTGCCGAGCTTTATGACCCGGTAGCCGGAACCTTCACTCTGACAGGTAGTTTGAATTTTGGCCGTGCCGTGCACACGGCGACGCTGCTGAATAATGGGTTGGTTCTCATCGCTGGGGGCTACGATAACAACGGCAATGCTGTTGCTAGCGCCGAGCTTTACGATCCAGTTGCGGGAACCTTCGCGGTGACGGGCAGCATGAACACCCCACGCTACGATGGGGCACAGGGCACGCTGCTAAGCAACGGAATGGTTCTGCTTGCCGGTGGCCAAGACAACAATGGCAATACGCTCGCTAGCGCCGAGCTTTATGATCCAGTTGCGGGAACCTTCACGGTAACCGGTAGCATGAATAGCACACGGCAGAGCCTCACCACGACACTTCTGAATAATGGTCTGGTGTTGGTTGCAGCGGGGATGGATTACTATGCTAACGTTTTGAATAGCGCGGAATTGTACCAACCGAGCACGCTGACTCCCGCGGGGCTCGTGTCCATCGCAGTGAGCCCGAGCAGTTCATCGCTTCCCGTTGGTGGCACCGAGGCCTTCACTGCCATCGGCACGTTCAGCGATAACAGCACGCAGACCCTGGCTTCCGTTACTTGGAACTCCTCCGATAACACGATCGCGACGATCTCGAACGATGCGAGCGATCGCGGCAACACCGTTGCGGTAGCGACAGGTTCTGTGACGTTGAGCGCATGCGCCGGCTCGCTTTGCGGCTCGACTGGCGTGACGGTGGCGCCGCCACCCAACATCACTGGTCTTTCGCCAATTTCAGGTACGGTAGGCACCGTCATTACCATCACGGGGACCAATTTGGGAACGACCGGCCTCGTCGCCTTCAATGGGACAACAGCCGCGCCAACCACTTGGTCTGGATCGTCCATCACGGTTCCCGTGCCCCTCGGAGCGACGACAGGCAACGTAGTGGTTACGGTTGATGGAGTTTCCAGCAATGGTTTTGACTTTACTGTGACTGCGGCTGTCGTACTGAACACGAGCCGTTATCAGCATAGTGCCACGCTACTGAACAATGGACAGGTGCTCATGGCCGGCGGCGTAAATTGTCCGACGGCGGGGTCTTGCACTTACTTGAATAGCGCGGAACTCTATGATCCCGTTGCTGGCAACTCCACCCCAACCGGAAGCCTGGCTACCGCTCGCTCGGCCCCTGCCGTTCTTCTAACCAATGGAGAGGTGCTGATCACGGGAGGATCCACATGTAATGCAAGTGGGAAATGCTCTTCCTTGAGAAGCGCCGAAATTTACGATCCGGTGGCTGGCACCTTCGCGAGCGCGGGAAATATGGAAATAGCTCGCGACGGCCATACGATGACTTTGCTTCCCGACGGGAAGGTCCTAATTGCTGGAGGCGAAACGTGCACCGCCTCGGGTGGTTTCGGAAGCGACGGACGCCCGGTCGGACAGCCTCTTTTCGATGGCGCGCGCTTAGTCTATGCGAGCTTCACGCCGGTTTCGGGTTCTGTCTCATGCAGCGCACGGGGATCGGCGGAGATTTACGATCCAGTCGCCGGCGGTTTCTCGTATACCACTGGATCGTTGAATGTCGCTCGATACGACGCAGCCGCCGCTCTCCTTGCAGACGGTCGGGTACTGATTGTGGGCGGCTCAAACGAGTCTAATCCGCTTGCAACTGCAGAAATCTTCACCGAAAGTACAGGTTCCTTTATTGAGGTTCCAACTGGCTTGGAAACGGCAAGGTCGTCCCCCGTTGCCACGTTGATGAACAATGGTTTAGTGCTAGTCACAGGCGGATCGACTTGTGAAGCACCGATTTGCCCAACGAGCACCGCGGAGCTTTATGACCCCACCGCGAACGCATTCCAATACACCTCTGGCGCTATGAATGTTCCGCGCGTCTGGCATACTGCGGATCTGCTGACAAACGGTCAAGTGGTTTTGGCGGGGGGAAACAGCAGTTGCTCGCAGCCAAATACCTGCACTTCAGACCAGAGCACCGAGTCCTATGACCCATTCTCAGACACCTTCACGACAACTCAATCTATGTTGGCAGCTCGTTCCGGGCATAGCGGTACCCTGCTCTCGACTGGCAACGTCCTCCTCGCCGGAGGGATCGCAAGCGGAATAACGCTGGCGAGCGTTGAGTTGTATGTTCCAACTATAGCAGTGGCGCCACCGAGCATTACGAGTTTGTCGCCAACGTCGGGCACGGCGGGTGCCTCGGTAACAATCGCAGGCTCGAACTTCGGCGCTTTGCAGGGGACAAGCACCGTGATGTTCAACGGGACCGCCGCGACTCCGACGGGTTGGAGCACGGGATCGATTGTGGTCACTGTGCCGACAGGGGCGAGCACTGGAAGCATGGTGGTCACGGTGGGTGGAGTGGCCAGCAACGGAATGAACTTTACGGTGGTTCCAGCAATTACAAGTCTGTCGCCTGCGTCGGGCACAGAGGGCGCGCTGGTGACGATTGTTGGGACGAGCTTCGGTTCGACCCAAGGTAGCAGCACAGTGACATTCGCCGGTACCGCAGCAACAACGATCATGAGTTGGAGTGCAACCTCGGTTGCAGCGACGGTGCCACCGGGAGCAAGCACGGGCAATGTGGTGGTTAACGTGAGCGGGGTCAGCAGTAACGGAGTAAACTTTGCCGTTGTCCCGCTGATCACAGGTGTATCGCCGACTTCCGGCGCGGTGGGCACGATCGTGACGATCACCGGATCAGGATTCGGTGCAACCCAGGGCAGCGGAAATGTGTGGTTAGGGAGCACCTACGGTGTGGTGGTGAGTTGGAGCGATGCGCAAGTTGTAGCCATGATCGCTTCGGCTGCGAAAAGCGGGACAGTCAAGGTTCTGCAAGGTGGAGTGTGGTCGAATGCGGTGCCCTACGCTGTGGGGCCGTCAGGTTTTGTGGCGACAACCGGGGTTATGGGAGCACCACGTGAGAGTCATACAGCGACTCAGCTGACGACCGGACAAATTCTGATTACGGGCGGAATGAGTTCTTCGGGCGTGGCGAGCAGCGCGGATCTCTATACCCTGGCGAGCCAAACCTTCGCGCCAGCCAGCCCGATGAATGTCGCGCGCTGGTTGCATACCTCGACGCTACTAAACGACGGAACAGTGCTGGTTGCTGGCGGTTCTGACCTAGCGAACGAAGAAACCCTGGACTCGGCCGAGGTTTACAATCCCGCGACAGAGACTTTTACACTCCTGTCGAGCACCCTAAATACTGCGCGAGTCGGGCACACCGCCACACTGCTCAACAATGGGCAGGTTCTGATAGTCGGAGGTTATGACCCCCAATTCGGCCTTATTGCGGACGCCGAACTCTACGATCCTCCCACACAAACATTCATTGATCTGGGAGACACGAATGCGCCTCGTTATGAGCACACGGCAACGATGTTAGAGAACGGTCAAGTGCTGATTGCTGGTGGCGAAACGGACCCGATCCCAAGCGGTGCATACAACAGCGCTGAACTTTTCAATGCAGTGAGCCAGACATTCACGCCGGTGCCCGTGCCCATGACCGCCACGCGCGAAGGACATGCGGCGGTCCTGCTGAACAACGGGCAGGTGCTCATCAGTGGCGGTGACATTCCAGGAACGGGGTCTCTCAATACAGCAGAGATCTACGATCCGAGTTCGAACACTTTCAAGGCGGTCACGTCGACGATGACTGTGCCCAGGATTTGGCATGCCATGACTTTGTTGAATGGCGGCGAGGTACTGATTAACGGAGGTGCAACCGATTCCCCTGGAAGCAGCACCCCATTGAACACGGCTGAATCGTACGATCCGGCGAGTCAGACTTTCACAATCGTGGGGAACATGGCGAGTATCCGTGAACACCAGTCAACCTCGCTCCTCAACGACGGTACCGTCCTGGTAGCTGGCGGTACTGACGGCAGCAACATATTCAACACCGCCGAACTCTACATGCCGAGCCAGTTGAATGGGCTGGCAAGTATCGCGATCGCACCTGCTACGCCCTCCATCGGCGCTGGTGCGCAACAACTCTTCACGGCAGTTGGAACGTTCAATGATCACAGCACGCAAACGTTGTCCTCTGTCTTATGGAGCTCGTCTTCCGCTGCTACGGCGCCGATTAGTGGCGATGCCACGAACCCAGGGGTTGCGGCGACCGCTGCCCAGGGTACAACGACGATCACGGCAAGCGCAGCGGGCGTGAGTGGCTCAGCCACGTTGACGGTAACGGCACCCACGCTGGCGTCGATTACCCTAAGCCCACAAGATGCCGTTATTCCTTTGGACAGCACGCAGCAATTTACGGCGACTGGTGTCTATACAGATGGGAGCACACAAGACCTTACGGCTACCGCGACCTGGAGTTCGTCGGCAACAGTTGTGGCTGCGATCAATAGTAGCGGTCTGGCTGCTGGCTTGTTCCAGGGGACGGCGACCATCCAAGCCAACTCCGGTTCTCTGAGCGCTTCCACGACGCTGAGCGTTGGACCTCCCGGGCTGGTTTCTATCGCAGTGACTCCACCGTCGGCGACGATAGCGCTCGGCGGCAGCCAGCAGTATCAAGCCATTGGAACCTATAGCGACGGCAGTACGCAGAATGTCACTACGCTGCTCTCATGGTCTTCGGGTACACCCGTGGTAGCTACCATTGCCAATACAGGGCTTGCCACGGGATTGACGCAAGGCTCGGCAACCCTGACAGGAGGATTTGAGTCGGTTTCGGCTTCGGCTATCTTGACCGTTGCCGCTCCGAACCTCGTGTCAATAGCCGTCGTTCCGAATGCAGCCAACTTATCCTCCGGAGCTACTCAACAGCTGAGCGCCACGGGCACCTATAGCGACGGCAGCACGCAGAACCTCACCGCTTCGAGTACTTGGGTGTCGTCTAATCCCAGCGTGATCGGCGTCAGCAACACCGGCTTAGCCACCGCAGTCTCTGGCGGCTATGCCACGATTACGGTAACGTCGGGATCGACAACCGGCACAGCCGCCTTGGTCGTGACGCCGGGAACCACACAAGCGAACCTCAACACGAGCCGCTACCAGCACAGTGCCACGATCTTGAGCAATGGGCAGATATTAGTGGCGGGAGGTGTCACTTGCCCAACATCTGGTTCGTGCAGTTACTTGAGCAGCGCAGAACTGTACAATCCGACTACCAGCGCATTCACCTACACCGGCGGGCCAATGGCCACAGCTCGCTCCGCCCCGGCTGTGCAATTGAATAATGACAAAGTGCTCGTTGCGGGCGGTTACACCTGTGACGGTTCAGGAAACTGCTCGTCTTTAATTAGCGCCGAGATTTACGATCCGGTTGCCGGCACCTTCGCGAGCGCGGGAACAATGACTGTGGCTCGGAGTGGCCACACAATGACCGTTCTCGGCAATGGGACAGTACTGATCGCAGGCGGCGAGACCTGCACTTCGGCCACATCGTGCAGTGCTTTGCCGAGTGCGGAGATTTACGATCCGGTCGCGGGAACCTTCACGGCGTTATTGAACGGCATGAGCGCTGCACGTTTCGGCGCAAGTGCGGTTCTGCTCAACTCAGGGATGGTTATGATTGTCGGCGGGTTTGACGGGACGAATCTACCAGCTGCGGCGGAGATCTACAATCCCGCGATTAGCCAGTTCACGTATACGGGTCCAAATCTTAACGTTCCGCGTTTTGAAGATACAACCACTCTTTTGAATAACGGCCAAGTGCTGGTGTCTGGCGGTTCGACGTGCAATTTACCGGGCTGCCCCACGAACGCCGCTGAGATCTACGACCCAGTAGCCAATACCTTTACGCTTGTCTCGGGTGGCATGAATGTGCCGCGGTTCAATCACACGGCCACGCTAACCACCAACGGGCAAGTTGTGATCGCCGGGGGCTTTAGTTCTTGCAGTTCCTCCTGCACGAGCGATGCCAGCACCGAATTCTTCGATCCTGTCGCGGGCACATTCACCTCCGGTCAACCGGTAGCGAACGCCCTCGCAAGTCACACGGGAACTCTGCTCTCCAACGGCAACGTGTTGCTGATTGGCGGCATCAACGCGGGCGTGACTCTGGCCAGCGACGAATGGTACCAACCTACCAGTTTCACGCCGACCAATCTCGTATCCGTCACGGTGGCACCAGCGAGCCTGTTCCTGATCGCGGGACAGACCCAGCAATTTGTTGCTACCGGCACGTTCAACGACGGAAGCACGCAGACCCTTCAGTCGGTCATTTGGAACTCGTCGAATCCCGCCGTCGCTCTCATCAGCAATTCTCCCGGAAATGCCGGCATTGCGAACGCCCAAGCCGCCGGCGCAACCACGTTGACGGCGACCGCCGGAGACGTGGGCGGCTCCGCTTCGCTGAATGTGGCGACACTGGTTTCTCTGACGATCGCCCCGTCGAATCCTTCCATTGCCGTGGGCACGGGCCAGCAGCTCACAGCCACCGGCACATTCTCCGATGGTAGTCAAAAAAACGTGACGGCCTCAGTGACGTGGAGTTCGTCCAATATTTCTATCGCCTTGATTGGCACCGGTTCTTTGGGACTCCAAGGCTTGGCCATGGGTGCCGCTGCCGGCACCGCGACCATCACCGCAGCCCTGGGAAGCATTCAGGCGACTATCTCAGTCACAGTGCAACCCGCCCCCACCCCACCCAATCCTCCCAGCATCACCACCGTCTCGCCGCCGGTCGGCGCGGCAGGAACGCAAGTTACAATTTCTGGTTCGGGCTTCGGGCCGACGCAGGGATCCGGGACCGTGTGGCTTGGCAGCACCTATGCAACAGTGGTGAGTTGGAGTAACCTGCAGATCGTTGCCACTGTCGCCGCCATTTCGCAATCGGGAGCGGCGCAGGTGCAGCAAAACGGATTGTCTTCCAATGCTGTCCCGTTCAATGTAAACACCGCAACGATCTCGAACGTCTCGCCAGCCAGTGGCGTACCGGGAACCCAGGTGACCATCACTGGCTCTGGCTTCGGCGCCACGCAAGGCAGTGGCCAGGTATGGCTGGGCACAGCCAACGGTCTAGTACAAAGCTGGAGCGACGCGCAAGTGATCGCGGAGGTGGCGACCGGCGCGACCTCCGGAAATGCTCTGATTTTGCAGAATGGCGTGATGAGCAACGCTGTTCCTTTCGCCGTGAATTCGCTGAACATCACCGGTGTGACGCCAAATTCTGGTGCACCGGGAACCTCCGTCACCATCACAGGGACTGGCTTCGGATCGACTCAAGGTAACGGCCTGATCTGGTTAGGCGGCGTGAACGGTCAAGTTGTGAGCTGGAGCAACACGCAGGTCGTTGCCACGGTCGCACCCAGCGCCCTGACTGGCGTTGCACGAATCGAACAAAATGGCGTTTTGAGCAACGCCATCAGTTTCGCGGTTCCAAGTTCGGGTGGCAATGCCGTTACACTGACCCCCAATATGCTCAACTTAGTGGTGGGCGAGACACATACCATTCAAGCCTTGAATGCGAGTGGGCAGTCCGTGACGGGTTTGACTTGGAAATCAAGCAACCCGCAGGTGGTCAGCCTCTCGACCGATGACCCACCGATTCTCACTGCTCTCGCTGCGGGACATGTCACCATCACCGCCGGTACCGCTTCCGCAGACGTTACCGTGTTTTACGCGACATTGCCCACCGGAACCGTGATTTGGTCGAATCCCGGCGCCGGTTCCGGCGTCACCAGCATCGTTCCCGCTGTCCCCAGTTCCACCGGAGTGGCCGATGTGTTTGCATTCCAGGCCGACGGTACAGTGCAAGCAATTGCCAGCGACGGGACTACGGCTTGGACCGCCAATGTGAGTGACACTACTGCCGTGCCCGACTTTCAAGGCGGTCTCGTGGTTTCGACCCCGTATAACGGCACAACCCCGCAGTCGATCTACAAACTCGATGGCATTACCGGCCAAGCATATCCCGCGTACAATGCGGCGAACCCAAACGACACTCTGTCACCGCCTGTCGTGCACACGGACGGCACCATCTTCACAGTCGATACCAGTTCCGGCGCGGTAATCGGCATTAGCCCCACCACTGGCGCCCAACTATTCAGCGCGCAGATGGATCAATCGACCTACGGTCAGAACTCTGCGCCACCTGTTGTGCTAAGTGCGCCCATTATTGCAGGCGACGGCTATGCCTACGTCGCCTATCAATACACTACATCTACAGGCACATCATCGAGTTCATGGATCTGCACGGACTGGTGGGCCCCCTCGGGCCCAGGCTCGTACTATTGCCTCGAAGATACGTACTCTTACAGCGCGACGTCAGATACAACCACGAACTTGATGTTGTTGCGTGTAGGAAGCGACGGGTCCTCATCCAGCATAGGCGTACAGAGCTGGGAGTCGGCCAGCATGAGCGAGGAATCTGGGGTCGGGTGTCCCAATGGCGGCGCTCCCGGCTGCGAACCACAATCGTCCGGTTCTAGCGTTACTACTGGCACAATTCCGAATCTCCAAAACGTACAAATGCTAACCAACGCCGATCAAGGCACAATACTCAGCTGGGAGGCGGACACGCCGGCCGCTTCAACCTTCGGGTTGGCGGCAACTTCAGGCAGTAGTCTCGGGGCGTCGGCGACCATGTCCAAGCTCTTCGTCCCTGTGTTGCAAGCCCAGGACGGCTCGTTTTACGGCACGGACGGCGTCGGCAATATGGTCCGTTTAAGTCAGTCTGGGAATGTTATATGGAGCGTGCCCAACGACTCCCCAAAGATCGCGACTGCCGATGGAGGAGCGATCGGAGCCTCCGGCATCACCTACGACGACCAAGGCCACGCCACCGGCCAGACGGCTGACCCGGGCGGAAATGGTTGGTTCGGAAATAAACTCTCCGTCACATCGTCGGGAGTGGTGTCGCAAGCGGACATATCGCCTAATTACGCAGCCACCTTCGCTGCATTGCCTCAGGGAAATCAATCGCAGCAGGGTACCGCGATCCAGCAAGTTATAACCAAACAAGCACCGGGCGGCCAAAAGCAATTGCCAAATAGCGGCATCCCGGAAATATGTTGGTCCGCCGCCCACATCCTCACGCTGGTGACACCGACGTGTGGCAACATTAATGCGATCGAGCTGTTAACGACCCAATCTCCCGATTACATTTTCACAAACTACATACAGACATTCGCTCCGGTCACCGGAAACAACAACTCTGTAATGAGATTCACCGGGCCTGGCGGTGCTGGGAACATTAATGTAACCGGGGCCGGACAAACGCTGACGATTGCGCTTACCGGATTGAACAGTTGGTTGCAAGACCCTTTCCAGATTCAAACCGAACGATTCGACCCTACGAACCACGTCATCTCGGTAGTAACTATGCAGGGGCATCCGCTGGCGGGTTGGAGATACTGGCGTGTCTATTCCATTGGAGCAAACGACGTTGTGGTGGAGACCGGCGCCTTGGACCAACCCGGTCCCTTTCCCGAAAACTACGTGGGCTACTACTTAGCAAGGGGAGACATACAGCGGGGCTGGCAACAGTATCTGCAGTTCATACAGAGGAGTCTCCGCGCAGCGCAAGGCTCAAACCTTCATAATGATTTAGGCGGAATAGCCCTTAGAACCTATTCGGATGAGAGCCCGAACCTCCTGGAGGGGTACTGGGACTACAACGGCGATTTTACGCAATACATTCTTTACAACGTCTGCCAGTCCACATGGTGTGATTGACGATGGAAATTATGCGCAAGAAAACACACGCAGTAATATCCACGCTGGTTGTTCTTCTAGCTGTAATTCTGACGGCGTCCGTGTTGAAGGTTTACCTCCTTCGTGAGGATAGCGGAGGAGATGTGCTGTGGAACGTCAATGAGGCCTATATGTTCATCGGGGTTGCTTATCGTGGCGGGCATATGAGTTACCTGGAATATCCTTGGATGATCTTCAGGGAATCTGTGGGTGGCGTCACTGCCTTTAACAATGAGCATAGATCTGTCGCTGTGATCCATATAACGCCGTTTGGAATTGAACAACACGTCGTTGAAGTTGCGGCAGCGCCGCCAGGAAGCTGGCCCGGTATGTACACGCCGTTCGAAGGCCAGATCTACGCAAACTATCCAGAGATTGGCGGCCTCAGTCGATGGGCTGGGGATCACTTCGAGCCCGCAACGGCGGAAGAACAGCAGAAGTTCGGTGGCTTCAGCCGACTTAGCGCAGTAGATTTTACGAACGTTGATGGTTGGTCGAAGCGTGGGATCGGAGGAGGACCTCAAGGTCTATTTGCGAGATCCACGACAGACGTGGGTGGCCGATATACGATCTCGGAGAAGAGCGAGCCAATAGGCCACACGGGATACGCCGCAGTCTCCATTTTCCTGCAACGCCCCGGCGCACCGCCGGAAAGGATATGGTATCTCGACGGCCATCCCCGAAGAGTCAGCAGGGCGGAATATGAAAGCGCCTTTGGACGACGTTGACGGCGGCTCGCGTGACACGGCGTCGACCGGAATCGGGGGACTATATCTGCCCTCTTCGTACCGTGCTGCAAGCCCAGGACGGCTCGTTTTATGGCACGGACGGCGCCGGCAATATGGTCCGTTTAAGTCAGTCTGGGAATGTTATCTGGAGCGTGCCCAACGACTCTCCACAGATCACGACGGCCGATGGAGGAGTGATCGGAGCCTCCGGCATCACCTACGACAACCAAGGCCACGCCACCGGCCAAGTCTCCCTGCCGGTGCAGTCCTGGCTCGGAAACGGCTACCAGAATGATCCCGGCCAAGCCCAACAGGTAGCTTTCCAAGCAATTATTGTCGCGCCTAGTTTTTGGGCTTACGCTCAGGCCAATGCCTCGGCGAGCAATACTGCTGCGGTAAACTATGAACCTCCGCAGGCGGGTCTCCAGACCATTGCGCAATCGAATTTAACAGCTCAGCCTACCTGTAACACATTTCTCAACAATCTCACTACGATCGCCGTCGCGAACGGTCGAAATCCTGGGGGCCAGGATTCACGAAAGCTACCTTAGTCAACGAGATCAAAGACACTGCGAACTCAGCAGGAAGCTACATCTACGATGGGCCGAGCTCAACCACACCCTGGGAGCAATGCACGACGCCCGGTTGCGTGGCAATGTTTCCTGTTTGGTTCACGGGCGTCCAAGAGCCACAAGGCTACCAAGTGAAGCAAATATTCGAGGAGTACTCGACTACTCCCTATTTGGAGGGATTATCGCAATATAACGGCTCTGCGATTTGGCTTCGAGTAATCGGTGATTGGAGCGGGTCATGGAGGGGCCTCGCCAGCCAATACGTACATACATTCTCATTGTCGAAGAGGGGACAAGTGAACAGTTACGGACTAGGTACTCTCCTGCACGAGGTCCTGCACAAGAGGAGTGTAGGTGGGGGCTTTACACACGCAGATATGTCAAATGCTCTCGGCATTGCGGCCTGCACAGACGACGGGTTGGGACACAATACCTGTAGCGTTGCTCTTGCCGATAGCTGCTTTCCGAACAATTGAGAACGACGCATCATAGGGCAGTTTTTGAAGGCGGACGTTTGATCCGGCGAAAAATATCAGTCCGGGCGAAGCAGTTTCGGCAGGACTGTGAGGTCCTGCCACCGAGCCGGGAATGCAAATCCCCCGCTTGGGTACATTTGAACAACTCTGAAGAATGGAGCATTGGCGTTGTCCGCTGGTAGGATTTCAGCCAAAATGGGGGACTAATGCATTGGAAGCGTCGGCTTGGGCGAAACCTCTTATTCGCGCTGCTCTGTGGGGTAGCCGCGAGCGCCCTCTATTGGGGACTCCTTTACACCAAGTCTTTTCACCACTTTTCCGTAATAATGTTAGGGCCAGCTTGGGAATTCGCTAACCGCCACCACCCGAACTGCGGCCCTTCATTACGTTGCAGCCTTGAGGTCTTGGTTGCGAATTCCGCCCTCTATGCTTTCTGGATCATGATTGCGTTAGCCAGCCTTGACGTTCTGTCACTGCTGAAGCGAAAACTCGTGCATTGAACTGGTTGGCTGGTGGCCCATTCAAGCCATCTTTTGGCTTGAGTGAGTGGGACAATTCCCTGTGCTGCAAGCCCAGGACGGCTCGTTTTACGGCACGGACGGCGTCGGCAATATGGTTCACTTAAGTCAGTCTGGGAATGTTATCTGGAGCGTGCCGAAAGACCCTTCACAGATCGCGACCGCCGATGGAGGAGTGATCGGAGCCTCCGGTGTCACCTACGACAACCAAGGCCACGCCATCGGCCAGACGGCTGACCCAGGCGGAAATGGTTGGTTCGGAAATAAACTCTCCGCCACATCGTCGGGAGTGATGTCGCAAGCGGACATATCTAATTACGGACGCCTGCATGCTTCAGGCTTTCAATGAACCGCTATGCCGGGCCACAAGTCTGTAATCGGACAAGTGAAATCTCGCTGACTCCCCTTAATGGCTCTCTACAGTACCGCGGCACGAATTTTCCAACACCGAGAAAATGGTCCGGGTGGGAGGAGGTGAACCTGCGTGGACATGTGCCCAAAACATGTGGGTGGCCGCTACCCCACACCCGGATCTGGCGGCGGACCCATCGTTTCGATATTTGCTACCCGTCAGCTTTGGTGAGAGGAACTCTTTTGCGGCCGCGATCGCCGTGGTTGCGGAGAAATTCCATTCTCTTGCAGAAAAACAGCTCTTCCAACATGAGAGCAGTTCCCTTGTCCACGGCGGGTTTTCGGAGTATTCACCGGGAAGTTTGGTCTGACGGCGGCGTCAAGTATTTGGCGCTCAGCACCTTTCGGCCATGCGCGGAAGCGCATATACGAGGGGCGTTTCGCCAGCAGGAGATGGCCAGCTGCAAGAATTTGTGCAAGAAAAAAATATTGCACAAACGCTGACCTGTGGGGATATACGCTGACCGCTGCCACTTGGCTCAGGAGTGGGCCTGATCCACCCGCCAGCTTCGTCGCCCAGCGCGTTCCGATCCAAAATCGTCGCACGCGAAATGCAACAGGAAAGGAGTTAATTCCGGAGGCGCAGAGACCAGTGTGTGTAGACGGATTGGGGAAGTGAACTGCTCACCTGGACCAGCCTCCGGGAGTCAGCCGTATGAGCGAAGCGGACGGTCTCCACAAGCGCCGTATGTTCCGCTGGCCGAAAGAAGCAAGAGAACTGGTCAGAGACTACAAGGAACGGAGCAACAGAAGCCATGAGCACAATGAGACCAGCCGGCGAATGCTGGTCACACGGATTGCCGCGATTTCGGGAAACCCGCGGGATGCATGTTTACGTTTCCTGCGCGAGCTCGGCGTCAATCAGAAACGCGCCTATCGAGAATGGACAAAGCCGGAGCAGCAACGCCTTCTGGATCTAATCTCCGCGATGCCCGTGGAAGAGGCTGCGAAAATCCTGCGGCGTCCCGCGGGGTCGGCTCGGTCGATGTTGCACCGGCTCGGCATCAGCGGCCAGACCGGACGCGAATGGTTCACCAAGTTCTCCCTCTCTCGCGCGCTCCACACCCGCCCCGACGAGATACAGAAGTGGATTGACCGGGGCTGGCTCAAATCGCGCACTCTCAGCACTGCGGGAACGCAAGCCAATGTCATTCAGGCGGACGATTTCTGCCAGTTCGTGAAGGAGCATGGTCACGCGGCCGTGAGCCGGCGCCTTTCCTACGATGCGCTTTGGTTCGTGCAGAATTACGTGTTCCCTCCAAGCCACGCCGAACTATTGTCGGTGAGAGGAACTTACAAAAAGCGGGAGGGGCGGGAGGACTTGGGCGAGACCCTGGAACCTGGATCCAGTAACGATGCTGATAGAGAGAGCGAGCAGGAAACCTAGATCACGGAGCATGCGAGCCCGCGCGCTTCTCATCCCGCCCGGCGGGATATCTGCGGCTCGTTGTGATCGCCCTATTCGGCGGTTACGTCTGTGCCCCTCTAAACTCCATTCTCGGAAACGCTTAATCGGATATCTGTAAACATTAGTTCGCTCCCCCCTCTTGTCGTTCCAAACCATGCACTGACAATACCGGCACTCTCGTCTTGTGCAAACAGAGCACCAGAATTGGCAGTCACCTATCTTTACAAAGGCATCACCGAATGTTTACGCAAGTCGAGCTTGAAAGTCGCATCTCTGTTAGGAAGGAGGATGTTCACGATGAAGACCATTCTTGCGCTCATTTTCAATCTCTTAAGTTTTGTCCCCTTATTTCAGGCGCAGGCTTTCGGCAGAGATGATTCAGACGCTCCACCACCACAGATTAAAGTGGCACCGAGTAGCGCTGATATGCCGAGCGCGTTAGCAACCATTTTGAAAATAAATCCGGCAACTCCACGCGGGCCGAACGATTTGCTCCGAGACTACGAAGCACAGATGGAGGCGGTTTCACGGCGGTTCTCGAATGAGTTGGGTGCAATCTCACAAGCGCTTCAACACAGTCAGCTAAGCCAAGAACGGGCTGAAGAGACCACCGGCGAGCGTTATCAGGTGGCGATGATGCAATTTCAGTTGCTCAGTGCGCTCCATGCGATGTTGGAGCGAGAGATCGATCGGAATGAAGCCGCGCAACACGGCATGAAGGCATCGCAGCAGGGCGAAACCGTGCTGGTTGCGCTGCCGTTTTCATCGCTGCAATTGAACCCTTCGCTGATTCAATCTCTGCAGTTAACGCAAGCACAGGCCGTCGCTATCGAAGAACTCATGGAGAACGAGCGTCGCAACCTCGAGCCCCTTATGGCGGAGATCAGAAACGCCGGCCACCGATTGTTGTGGCTGAACCAAGGCCACGTCGGCGACAAGGACTCCGAGGAAGAGGTTCATGCTGTGGCCGCCTCGCAGGCTGCGGCGCTTTCCAAACTGGTTGTTGCGAATTCACACATGCGCGCTAGAATCCACCAACTGCTGAATGGGGAGCAGCGACGCAAACTGGACGAACTGGAGCGAGCGGATGATTTGTGGACGCCCAAGGAAGACTAGACAGGCGACAATTCCGGCCTTTACAGATTTTTACGTTTGCTTAACGAATGTTTTACTATCCGTTTGAAGGCAATGGGGCATAGTACAACCAAGCGGAAAGGTGTGTTCTTATGCGAAGAGTGTGCATTGTCGGGATGTTGGCGATCACCAGTGTTTTGGGTTGGAGTCAAGATGGAATGGCCCATCCGGCTCTGCAGGAGCCGGGAAGTGAACAGCCGGGACCGCGTCATCGTGGTCCTGGAGTTGCTGGGACGATTACGGCAATCGATGCCAGCGAAATAACCATCAAGACGCCGGATGGCGCGACCGTCCAGGTTACGACCACAGAGGACACTCAATTCCGGAAGAACCGCCAGCCGGCTAAGCTAACTGACTTCAAGGTAGGAGATGACATCTTCGTAGGCGGTAACCTGAAGGATGGAGTTGTGCAAGCAATAATGGTTGGTAGCCGTCCACCAGGAGGACCGGGGCCTGAGTTACGGGAAGCTCTCGGCAAGCACTTTATCGCGGGCGAAGTCAAAGCGATCAACGGAACACAGATAACCGTTCGTCGTCCCGACGGCGTGACTCAGAACATCACGGTCGATGAGAACACATCATTTCGCAAGGATCAAGAAAGCATAACCCTTGCGGACATTAAAGTCGGAGATCATGTGTTTGGACGCGGCGAGATAAAAAAAGACGTCTTCGTACCGGCAGACCTAAACTTGGGTGAGCCGCACTTTATGGGCGCGCCCCCGGATGGCAAGCCCGGGCCCCAATAGGCTTACGGTTGCCACGGCGCCTAATGACGAAATGTCGTTTGAGAAAGGTAGCTCAAGACTCCATAAGACTCCAAGGATGGGGGTGGGTTCCGCGCAATGCAGCCATTGGACAACTACTGCGCCGCTCGTAGTTAGCCCAGCCGTCGCGCTGTTTTTTTTGGTCTTCGCCACTTCTTGATGCACAGAACGCTTTTCGTATCAAGGAGGCCTCGGAGTCCCCTTGACTCAGCTATCTTTGTGCACCATAGTCACCTTGGAGGCGGAATCATGGTTACAGCTCGCTCAGCTTTCGAGAATCTCAACGGCAGGCAACTGACATATGAGCAGCTTCGTCAGGAACTGAGGCAGTTCTGGTCGGATAACCTCGAAAAGCTGCCGCCCGAATTCAGCACCAGGGAGCTGTTTGCGCTTGCTTCCCGCAACCGCTGGATTCACCAAGACGCGGATGGCATGATCCGAATCACTCTTAAGAACAAACCTGCGCACTCCTCAAGAACTCGGGCCCGACGAGCAGTTGGAACCCGTTAAGACCACGTTTCCGTGTTAGGTTCGCCTCTATCTTTGTTAGAAAACCTAGCCACGCTTTAGAGGATGCCAGCCTGGATTCTTGTCCACAATCGCTGCGACGATTTTCTGCTACAAGAAGCGGCAGGGACGCGAAGACTTGAGCGATACCATGGAATCTGGATCCGGTAACGATGCTGACAGAGAGAGCGAGCAGGAAGGTTAGCGTCGGAGAGCCTCAGGCTATGCCCAGTCGCTTATGGGACTATCTATTCCGCTGGCTTGAGTTGCGTTTTATGAAAGGTGAACAAGGACTTCTATTTGAAGTGCCCAAGGCGGTTCAGCGGCAGCACGAGGTGACCAGCGCAGTCGAAGGCCTGGGACGAGTCGTAGAGATGGGAGACGCACCTGTGTGTCAATCCTGTGGCTGACTGATGGTAAAGAACGGTCCCTGCTATCGCTGCATGGAATGTGGCGGCACGAGCGGCTGCTCATAGGTTAGTAATGTTTCCTGCGAGCGGCCGAACTCGCCAAACCATTGGCTTCAGTGTTGTTCTCTCGACGGACGTGGGAGATCGAGAAATCGAGCGTCCGGGCCAGTTTCCGGCAGGTCCAATTCAGCGAATAGAGCCGCGGACTCCGGCAGGTGTACTCGCCACTCATCTGCCTCACCACCACCTCGGAATCTGAAAACACGTGCAGCGCGGTGGCCTTGAGCTCCAGGGCACATTGCAGCGCTTCCAATAGAGCAATGTACTCGGCGACGTTATTGTCTTGGTGTCCGATCCATTTGGCGATCCTGATTGTGCCGTCGGCTGGGCCGTCCATTACTACTCCAATACCGGATGGGCCCGGATTCCCGAGTGAGCCTCCGTCGATGTAGGCCACGAGATCTGACATTGCGCGGATGAACTGATAGCAACCATGCGTGATCGATTCGCCGGTGTCAAGAGACTCCCTGGTTCCCTCACTCTGTTCCTCTTCTTGCAGCGGTCCACCCCTTGCGCACCTGTGGATGTTCCTGTGTAAAAATGGAAAGAAATTAATTTCCCGTTCATTAAGCAGCAACGATTCAATGGCTTGAGTTTCCGATTTTCGATTGATCGCAACCGTCCGATTGCACTGAAAACGGGCGTTGACAATCTTCGAGCAACTCTCTAAGGTTGCTCCCGTCGACGGCTGAAAGGTTGGCTTAAATAAAATTTTGCCAATCCGAAGTAGGCTGAGTGATCAGCTCAGAAGGGCAACCGGATGAGCAGCCAGACCTGAAAAAACCGACGGCTCTGCGAGGAGTAGTTGGGGTTTGGGACCGCGAAAGCGGTGGTCGCATCGGAGGCTGTGACGGTGCATGCGTCCACGCTGTTAGCTTCCTCGCAGGAGCTGACGGCTAGAGCATAACCAATGTCACAGCCTTTACTTTTTTCCAAGGCCTGACTGCCAGAAGGCTGGTCTCTCAAAAAAGAATTTCCTCTCCGCACATCTTTATTTCACCGGGAATTGCGCAAGGCCACTTCACGAGATGATCCGCCAAATTGAAGATGGACGCAATCGCCCGACTCCTTTCCTAGGAGCCTCTGAAACGCCCAACGATGTGGTGCGATTTGAGAGCCAAGCCCACCGTCAAGCGTGGAGTTTGTCGCGGCGTGCCGTGCTTCGTCCTTTGATCGGTTCTGCAGCAGGGAAGTGGCTGCCTGGCCCCTTTATACAATACAGAAGACATGGCCGTCAGAATCGAGATGCAGAATACGGGCGATGCCCGAGTTCGTGGGAAGATTGTGGCTATCCTTGAACACGTGCTGAGTGACAGGCCCGGAGAGTGGCGAGTGTTCATTGTCGGGTCTCACGCCAACGACGATTGGGAAATGAAGGTGGAAGGACCAGCGGGCTTCGAGCGCTCGTACACCTTGGTTGGCGATGCCGGAGAGCATCAACCCGCGGCGATAGGAAACTTGGTCGTTAAGCTGCTGCCGGCGAGGAAGGCGTGATTTGCCATATTCTGGTTTGCATTCTCTTCAGACCCGTGCTGACAGCAAGGCCTTGTCAGGCATAAGCTAGGTCATTTTTTAAGAGTTGAAACTGGAAATGCGAAAGATTCCGAATTCGCGTCGTCTCGAGGAGCACATTTCACGAGCGTTGAACAAGGTCAGGAAGCCGAGCACTGCGGAAGAAATCACCGAGTTGCTCAATCGTGATCTCGAGTCCGAAGACCGGTCCTTCCAGATAAAAGAAGTCGCAGAGCGGTTGGGGAATACCGGAGATGCGGTGTTGACACTCTATTGGTCGAGAAGTCGTCCCCGCAGGTAGCTCCTTGGGGGTCTGCAAGCGGCTGTCCATTGTTTGAACTTCAACGGGTGAAGTTCGAGGGGCCGCTGCAAATCGCGATCATCGGGTCGACAGGATGAAGTTCGATCGAAGGGCCTTATCAAGAGCTGGCGGAACGGTGGAAACCAGCGACGCTATGCCCGCGAGGTGCTTCGCCGTGTCGCGGTCATCAAAGTGGCGCAGCGAACGGGCATTCCGCTGGCTTCGATTCGCAAGGCACTTAAAGCGCTGCCGGGCGAACGAATCCCCACGGCCGAGGACTGGAAGAGTTTGTCAGCGGCGTGGCGAGCGGAACTGAACGACCGCATTGACAGACTCATACGCCTGCGCGATCAGTTAGACGGGTGCATCGGGTGTGGCTGTCTGTCGCTCAGGGTCTGCCCGCTGCGCAATCCCTGGGACAGATTGTCCGCACAAGGTCCTGGACCGCGATTGCTAGATCCAGACTAGATTGTCCGTCCAATCCAAACCCGGCTGGATGTTGATCGAGGAGCGGCCTCGGTCCTATGGCGACCAAGGCGGGCTGACGATGAAGCTTACGTTGTCGGTCCATAGCACCGTGGTGTCCCAAGGATTTGTGCCGTTGCCATCGCTAGCGATGTACACCTTGCCATAGTAGTGGCGAATGTATTTCGTTGGGTAATTTACCGAGTGGAACGAATTACCCTTCCCGTCCTTCCCCGGCTGCGGACAGAATGTTGCGTCAGAATCTCGTATCAGCGTTTTTTCGAGTGCCCGCAGTTTCCTAGACAGAGTCGTTCGTGAGGGACCGGGCATTGTGATTCCACCCCCTCGAGCCTGATGTGACCAACGATGGCCATGGATCTAGTGATGGCAATTTATTCGGTTTTTCAACTCGGCCGAAAGGTGAGCGTTACCTTCTGAATGTTTTCTGACCCACCCTCTCCCCCACACACGATTTGTAGTCCGCCAGAAGTATTCCTCTGAATGTGAACGGAGAGCACCAAATCACCGACCTTGAAGTCAACCATTCCTGATTTTGCGATCTCGTTCCGCAGTCCGGCTAGTGCGATGATCGAATCGGCTAGATCATGGGTTTCCTCCCATCCCATTTTGGCAGCACCTGCAGTTGGCTCCAGGCTCAGCGTGAGCACGTGGGTGTGGGAGCGTTCACGCCGGATCGAAGCTTCAAGCGATACGCCGAGTTCGAACTTTCCACCCGCCTTCGCCACGTTCTTCGTTGTAAGCTCAACTTCGACCTCGGCCTTTTTCAGCGTCAAGTTGAGCTTCGTAGCCTTCGCCCTTACGATGGTAAGTGCTGCCTCCAGGTCTTTTACAAGCTCAACGACTGCATCCGCCCCATCGACGATATCCATGACTCCTCCTCAGACCGTAAAGACATTTCGCATCGCCGCATTCAGGCAGCGCTGATCATGGGCGGCTACCGATTCTTTTGCTGTTGTCGAGCGCCAACTGAGCTGCAAATGGGGCGTTGGGTCGGGACTTCAAAGAGCCGCTAAAAAGCTTGGCGTGTAATGCTGTCCATTCTGTGCGCAAATCCTGCACAACCTTGGTTGCCGGATCGCCATTCACGAAGTTTATGATCGAGGGATTCACAACGTCCCTGAACTGCGCCTCGTTGCGCGCCTCGAATGCAAATTCGTGATTGTAGCCGACGTATTCGCCACCGGGGAATTGGGCGACATAGCTCCCGCCCAGTCCGTAAAGAGACCAGCAGCAACCGGCGTAAACCTTGCGTCCCTGCAACACTCCGACTGTCGATGCGTCGACCAGCGAAATCGAGGCGACGCCTGGCGACCTGGTTGGCAGATCTGGCAATGCAATCCACTTGTCTCGTTGACCGTGGCCATAGAACACGACGAAGTCTGACCGCTCGATAGAATCGGCAAGGGCAGTACTGGAACGGCAGAGATATTGCGCATCGGCCAAGGAGCAGCTCACGTTTTGCTGCTTGACCAAATCGTCGTGGAGAGCGCGTGCCCAGGATGCAGTGTAGGCAGAGTTCGAATCATAGCAAGTAAAAAGGATCAATATGCTCTTCATTCGGCTTTGTTGGCGTCAACAGCTCTCCGGATGACATCGCGCGGCCGCTGGTCAGACTTTCTGGATTGCTCTGTTAGAAAACGAAGAAAGGAAAGACCGTGATCAGTTCTTGCCTCAACTTGCTCGAAAAACTGTTTGGGGGTAAGAGAGCGTCCCATAAAGAACAGAAATGGTTCGTCCTGCCTTGGATTTGTATTTAACCAATGCCTGAGATCATCGACAACCTCCACTTCTTCGTCGGGCTCCAAGCCGGTTGAGCGATCGGTATCCAGTTCATACCCAGGTTCGCGTTGCCAGGAACTGCGGCTGGAAATGCCGTTTACGACGATCGTTCCCAGGTCGATCTCACCTTCGACCATGCCATCGAGTTCCAGTCGCACCATCGTGATTGTTCGCCGTTCCGGCTCGACCGCAAGGTCAGCGAAACTGATCCGGCCAAACTCAGGTATTCGGATGGCGTGGTCCTCGATTCGAAAGGATTTCGAGTCACCCCGCAGCTCCGTGACCAAAGAGGTCAGAATGGGCGAATCAAAATCCTGCCAGCTCTCGGCTTTGGGCGTCGCGGAACGAATCTGCTGTTTCAGTATCGCCGTGCGAAGGTCGTCATAAGTGGTTGGATGCCGATGAAAGTCTTCATTGACGTACACGCCTATCTGGCTTCCAGCGACCCGAACGTCCTTAAAAGAGCTCTCGATGACAGCAAAGCGGGGCAAGCCGTAGTCGATGGGATACGACGAAGTTAACGTAGCTTCGATTCGGCCGATAGTGAACACATCAAGGACATTGGTCTCATCGATCTGGACTTGAACGCTGGTCTGCCAAGCCTCGCGCTTCTCGTCAAAACCACCAAAAGTGGCAGCTTGAGCGCGGCCCACACGAAGGAGTTCGCCGCTCTGGAATCCTTCGATTCTCGCGTTGACTCGGACTCCGTCGGCTGGCAAGACGCACGGCAGCACTTGAATGATTCCCGCAGATGGTTTTCTGATACGTCCAGAGATGATCGTCCCTGACGCGGAGTATTGGAAGTCGCGAGGCGGAAGCAGTTGGTCTGGGGACGACATAAACGACAAGTGTAGTTAATTAAAGCATATCTATTCTAGACGTTTTTGAACGTGGCATTCACGCTTCTCGCCAGGAAACGAACCTCTAGGCATCGACAAGAAGTAGGTGGAAACATGAACGAAACGAATACGTACATCGTCAAGATCCCGCAAGTTCTGGGTGACGAAACGTCAATCTACCTGGAGACGGATGGCAATACGGTGGAATCACTGTTCGCTATCGTAGAAATCTCGGACGGTGGCGCATCCATCGTGGACAATTGCTATCGGACGATTGGCGAAGCACAGAGTGCCTGGCCGAACGCAATTCCGCCGAAACCGTACCACCTGACGCCGAATGCGATCGAGCAGAACTGCACGATACCTGGCGACGTCGGAACTCGGGTCATAACAAGGCGCAGGGTTGCCGCGAGGATTTGACTGATTAGAGCGCGTCCTGCCCGATCACGAGGATCTCAAAGGAATGGGTGGGGCGTGGAGAGACGATCATCCGGACAATATCCAGGCAACGCATTGGTGGTGCAACGGAGAAAAAGGATCAACCAGAATGGATGACTGACCCATGCATCAGCCGTATCACTTCAACTAGCCAAACCCAACACGAGCTCACAACCACAGTGCCAGAACTATGCGGCGGTTGTTTCCACCAGAGATTCGTAAGGGGCCAAGAAAGGCACCGGTCTTGTCTTAGGCAGTTACCCGCCACGTCAGTCCCTTTTTTTAGCACGTCTGCACGTTTCATCCGTATATTACTGGCAGCCGAGCCTTCGTCAAAAGGATCGGAGAGGCAGGTCTATGCCACGGATGGTATTGTCTGACGCCGCGCTCATGGAGCATCGCGCTGCGGCAAATCTCTACGACTTGTTTTTGAGTCTATATCGATCCGTCGCAGAAAACGGTGTCAGCGAAATTGTTCGTGAAGTATTTTCTTCCTGGGAATCCACTGAGTACTCAGACTGGCGCAATTCTTTACACCCCTACTGCGACCAGATCACAAATGAGATTGGTAAGAATCCGAACGACTGGATCGACGATTTTTCAGCCATGAAGGATCGCCTGCTTACGAAGCTTAAGGCGTTCGGAGACGAGGTTGAGAGCCGATCGGATGCTGTTTACCACGAAGTGGGTTGTGTTGTAACGGCGCTCCGCGAACTCGATGTCATCGTCGGACGAGCTCTCGGGTTTCCACCAGGGCCACTTACTTATCCCTCACCGCCGCGCAGCAATGGCTACACCTTGGTCCGAAAGCCGGGACCCGGTTTCTATACCCGATATCGAGCCAAGGAAAATCTTGAGATTCCTCCCCCGTTAGTACACGGTGAATTCAGAGAATCGCTGGGGCTTGTGTCGACCTATGTTGCCCACCCGTTGGCCGGCGAACACTATTTCGAGTGGACCATTCATCGGGTGTCAGCGTTAACCGAAAGTGTCTGGCGAGAACAAATGGAACGGGGACAGCTTTCATTTGTGCTCGTTTCGTTTCCCCACGCCACGATGAAACCGACACTCGAGTTTGGAAAGAACTGCTTCCTGGTTAAGGATCTTGGACCTTCCGAGCCGGATGTCGACGAGAAAGTAATCGACAAGGTAGCCGCGATCGTGAAACTGGGTGGCGCGTCCGTCCTACTTTGTCCAGAGCTCACGGCAAGTAGTGTGCTGGTCTCGGGGCTCAAATCACTGCTTGCAGTGTCGCCCAACCAAATCGGCATGCTGATTCCCGGGTCGCGTCATGCGGAGGTCTCACCTGGAGTATGGCGGAACCGCTGCACCGCCCTCGACCCGATGGGCCACGAGTCGAATGTTACCCATGACAAGATAACCAGGTATGCTCTGCCAAGAAAGGTAGCTGCCTTTTACGGGAGGGACGAAGCCGTCGAGACCATTGAGTGTACGGAAGCGCCTCGACGTATCCGGCTGTACGACAGTTTTGCTCTTGGCCGGTTCGCAGTTCTCATCTGCCGGGATGTGATAGAGCCCCAGGTACCCGAGTTTCTGAGGCAACATTTCCTGGACCACATTTTTGTCCTGGCGATGACGCCTGATCTTGAAGACTTCCTCGGACCTTGTTCCGATCTCGGCCGCATACTAAATGCTGGAGTATTTGTTGTGAACACACCGTTCGACGCTGCGCAACCCGCGCTGATGTATGTACCGGTGCGGCGAGAACCGACTTTGGAAACATGCCCGCCCGGCGACCATGAAGTGTGCTTGTATCTCTCTCCGGCGTTCTAATCTCACCAGCGGCGCGACGATGCTCCGGCGGCAGCCAACGGCCTTTTCCCGACCAAGTCTTCGGTGGCTTGGCTGGTCTGCACCATGGTTGCCTTCGCTGCTCGCCGTCCCTCGGAAGTCAGACGGTACCATGCTGTATTACCTGGACCTCTTTCGACGACCACCAATCGGGCCCTCGAGAGCGTGTGCATGATGCGAGCGACCACCGGTTGGTGTTCGATCCCAGTAAGGCCGCGTAATTCAGTAGCTTGCAATCGGTCTTTGCCGACAAGAACTCCAACAATATTTCGCGCATGCTCGGATCCTGCCAGCACTTTCCGTGCCTCCGCGGAAGGGCCGAACGATTCGTAGGCTCCGGTCGCAATCTGCCCGATTACGGCGAGGGATCTCATCCATTCCTGTGGAGACTCCTCTGGCACTCCATCGAAGTAACGTTCGGTGAGCTGTGTAAGCGCATTGCAGAGCGGTCCCAACTGGTCCGGATCTCCCGAGCCTAAGGCGAAAACCACATATCGGGCAGCCTGCCAGGTTGCATCCCGCAATTCACCAATGGGCAGCTCGCCGCCGGTTTCCATCTGCTTCTGCAATTGAGTGATGACTTCTGGCATGGACATAAACCGCTCCTATTAACACCAATATGATAATACTGTTAACATTGATATGTCAATAGTAATTGAAAAAGGGGTTGGGAGCATCCAGGCCTTGACGGCTGTATTCGATTGTTATATACTAATACAATTGAATGGTACGATGCAATTGGAAGGAGTGAAGAGATGAGCAAGAAGCTCTCCCTAGAGGAACTGGAAGCAGTCCTGAATAGTGAAGAGGAGACCCCAATTCAAATCCTGCCCAACGGCGAGATCAGAGAGGTCGGCAAGGAGAGCCCCTCTGACGTCGGGACCAAAAAGCCACTGACGATGAGGGAGGATCTGGGCGGAGAGTACGGGGAGGAGCGGTATGGACATTAACCGGATCCAGCGCGAACTTGCCGAGGCACAGGGAAGATTCTCCTCTGTACAGCTCTATCCGACGAATGACGGAAAGGTGTACGCCAAGGCCGCGCTTCAGACAAGTCAAAACAACACCTACGTCGTCTCCGTGCGTTTCAGCGAAAACTATCCTAATGAGATGCCGAGGGTGTTTATCGAAGCTCCTCCCATCACGAACGCCCCACATCGCTATCAAACAGGCCATATTTGTTACTTGCATCCCTCCATGTGGAATCCGGGCACCCACAATTTGGGTTTCGTAATTTGGCGCGCCGCGAAATGGCTGAGCAAGTACGAGGTTTGGAGGGTGAAAGGTCGATGGCCAGGTGCGTCACTGCAGCACTAGTCAGAGAGGCTCAAATTGAATTTGAACGCCAAAATAGATTTCAAAACTCTGAAGATGATGCAACTCAGGAGCTCACCCGGAGAGGTGCTCGACCGCGTAGCACGGGACGGAGACGTATTTGTCATTGAACGGAACGGCCAGCCGAAAGCATGCCTGGTACCCGTTTCATTTCTCTTGCCAGATGTAGCACCGGATCGCATCGCTCAAGAACTAGATAGGCTCAGAGAGAAAAAAGAAATCTACAAACTGGAAATTAACGCTCAGAAGGAACTGGAAATTAAATGTCACGAGAGTGTCGCCGGTGAAAGCCTAACTCTTCGCATTGTGCTGCCACACGGGTATCCGAGTGCCGCTCCCCGAATCTACGTCGCAAATCTACCTTCCAACACTCCAAGGCGCTGGCAGGATGGATCGTTGTCAATCTATGGCGCGACCGCAGCATGGAATGCGAAGAGTCACGACGTAATTCATGTTCTGGGTTTGGCTAGGAAGTGGCTGAAGGAATATGCGAAATGGCGGCAAGGGGGTGAGTGGCCGACGGCCGGGGCAGGATTACCATGAGCGAAAACGATCGAACCTTCGAGAGAATCCAGTCACTGTTCGATATTGAGCTACTCGCTCCCGTCAGAGTGCTGATAGCGGGTTGCGGGTCAGGCGGGGGCAGCGTCGCGCTGCAGCTCGTGATGTCTGGATTCCGTAATTTCACGCTCGTGGACCGTGACGTGATTGGCCCCGAAAACGTGATCAGGCATGTTTGCGGAAGGCGTTTTATAGGGAGAAAGAAAGTCGAGGCCGTCGCCGAGATTCTGCAGGACAGGAATCCCGCCGTAAATGTGACAACGGTTGGAGCGGATATTTTGAGCTTTCCAGGGATCGAAGGTCTGATTAGAGCGTCTGACGTGGTAGTCCTCGCAACCGACAATGACGCGTCCCGTTTCAGATTGAATGAACTTTGCGTTCAGATGGAAATTCCATTTGTTGTTGGGAAGGTATTCACGCGCGGGATTGGGGGCGAAGTTTTTAGTTATAGACCGCGGGAAGGCGGCTGCTTAGCCTGTCTCGAATCCTTTCTCCAGCGGACAAGCTTTAGAGAGGGCATTCGGGAGATTGACCTCATCTCTGATGAAGAGCGCCAGAAAATATACGGAATGGAGGTTGCGGAAATAAAGGATTCGCCGGGCCTGGCAATTGATATCGCCTTCATTACTTCCTTTCATTCTCGATTTGTGCTGGATGCGGTGGCCAGGAGAATGGCCGAGCGCCCTAAGTATCTGGACTTGATAGACGAAAACTACATAATCTGGGGCAATAGACCTGTTCATCCATTCAAGAAGCATTTCCAACTTCAAAGAATCAAGTTGGACGCGCAAGAGGGTTGCGCGGTGTGCTCAGTGAGGAGCGCTGCCAATGTTTAGATCGAAAGTGCCAAGTGTTACTGTATCTATCCCGATAAAGGCGCTCGAAGCAATGTTCGACGAGTGCGACAAATTTCCTGCCGATGAGACTGGCGGAAGGATCATCGGAACCTACAGCAAGCGTCGGAAGGAATACCAAATCGACGTGCTAGGCGTCATCGGGCCAGGGCCGAACGCGCAGAGGAGCGCCACGAGCTTTTTTCAAGACGGTGAATATCAGGAGAGCGTCTTTCGCAATGTCGAGAAAGAATATCCTAATATTGAACATCTCGGCAATTGGCATTCCCACCACCCCAACGGGCTGCAGACACTAAGCTCTGGCGATAGAGCCACGTACCAGCGAGTCGTGAATCACGACAAACACAACACAGATTTTCTCTACGCCGTGTTAGTGGTCAACAAAACTCCTCATGAAAATAGAAGATACGCGGTCAAGCATTTCATCGTCTTTCGTAACGAAGATAGGGTCCATGAAATCCCAGAATCACAGATTCTCGTGGTCGACCAGTCGCGTGTCAAAGCGGGCATCGCTAACGTAGTTTTCGACGCGGGTCCACCTTCAGTTGCGACCTCAGCAGCGCGCAATGGCAACGCGGAGCGAGCGAAAGATCAAGAGTTTTTGTCGGAATTTTTCCCCTCCTTGAGGCCGATTTTCTCAAAGGGCCTAGGTTCCATCTATTGGAAAGGGAAAATCGGCCTCATTGACGGTTCTAGCGCCGAGGTGTTGGCGATTGAGCGACCTGAGCAGGCAGACGAGGCGTATGCGATTACGGTTAAGGATCACAAGGGTGAAGCGGCAGAGGTTGTCGAGCGCTACGAACATAAAAGTTTTCCGTCCGCGAGGCAGGCAGTCATACAGCTAGAGAGAGACATGAACCGCGAAATCTATCTTCGGAAGAATGGATAGCATCATGAACATCATCACCGTCAACGTTGGACAGGGGTCCCTGGCTATCGTTAGGCACAACAAAGAGGCAATAATTATCGATTCTCGTATCCCTTCTTGCGACGATGACACGGTTGCATTCGTCAAGGAGATGTTTGCGACTTCGCTGAAGGACCATAACGTCAAAGGGTTCATCCTGACGGGCTTTGACGATGATCATTGTGATGTGATCGGAGCAGCAATCGTCTTGCAGAAATATCGACCTGATTGGATTCTTTATCCGCGGTACTACAAAAACACGGAAGAGGCGAAGTCGGTCTTTTGGCTGATTGATGAACAAGAAAAAGCGCGAAGGAATTCGTCAATTCCGCTGAAGCGTATCTCGGTCACGCTAAATAAACTTACGAGCCGCAAGCTTCCGGAGTTGTCCACAAACTTCGAGTTTGAGCTATTCTCCCCGCATATCGACGATATGAGCTCCTCAAATAATTCCAGCATCGTTCTGAAGCTTACGGGCTTAGGATGGGGTGGATTTTCTTACCTGGTAACTGGCGATACTGAGAAAGACCGCTGGGCGAGTATTGACCGATTCTTTGGGACGGGACTTAAGGCTCATGTCCTGGCGGCATCACATCATGGCTCGAAAAATGCCGTTCATATTCCATCTCTGCTCCACATCGATCCTCATACTGTCCTAATCAGTGCGGGTGTTAACAACCAATATGGTCACCCCGATTCCGCTGCCGTCAAGGTTTACAAAGGAGTTGCGAAGCAGGTTTTCTCCACGAACATGGAAGGCGGAGTTTCGCTCCTTACGCGACCGGGGACAGGGGAATTGACGACGACATTGATTCCCTAGCCGATCTTGGGTGAATGGCAAGTGTGTACTCTATCGCAAGCGGAGGACCCGTCCTGAATCGGCAAGTCCGCCGTCCCATTCTGCGGTTGTCTCCGAGCAGAATTCGATACGCCAGGCTGGTGCGGGATTGCTCGGCACCTTGTACTCCTCGCTCATGGTGTCCCTGTAGCACCAAAGAAAACAATCCGTCATCAGATAGGCGTGATACATCAGTGCGGTGCATTCCGTTTCCCCAAACCGATCAAGGCTCGTTCGGATGGCCCGAAGACTTGGCAGCAGTGACGATGGAATCTGATGCGCGCTCGGGACAAATTTGCGGTATTGGTCTGATTTTGGGCTGCCAATCCGATCCAACGCGCTCCGAAGGCTCACCAGCAATCCCTGACGTTTGCCGGTCGTGATTTGTTCCATCAGCCAGCGAGTGCGGACTGCCGTCACCTGTTCGCGTGCAATCTGGTCGGCGCGATAAAGCAAAAGTCCCTCGGTCATGGCGGGCAAGCCGCTGCTTCTGAAGTCATACCTGGGTGGCGCACCACCATCACTCACCAAGAGGAACTCTGGTTTTTCCAGCAGTTTTCCGCCAGGCAGCAGCGTGGGCTTGAACAAAGCTTCCATTCCGGAATTGTCATAGACACCGCCATCGGTCAGCGGAACGAAATCGAAATTGGGAAGTGGAGTCTCGCCGTAAGAAGGACCAGAAAAGCTATAGTCTCCGCGCCGAATTCGAAGCGGCGGGAACACAGGCGGAAAGGAAGCACTCGCGCAGACCGCCAGGGCCAGCGGAAGAGGCTGGCCATTCCAGTTGCTGTAACCGATGCGGGAGTCTCCGAGCCCACCCTTGGTGAATCTCCAAGATCGAATTGAGTGCAGGGACGTGGCGTTCAATACTAATAAAGGTCGTTCCGGTAGTTCATCGCAACTGAGCCCGTGAAAGAACCATTGATCGAGGAGTTCGACGGCCGCCTGAGTTCGCGTGAATTGCCGATTCACTGATTTGCGCAGAGGCCAAAGCGGAGATCTCAATAACCACTCAAGGATGAAGTTGCGTTGTTGAACCTGTCGGAGAAACGGTTGTGCGATGATCTGCTCGAACGCCGCTCCATCGGCGCCGGCTTGGATCCACTGAGGCCAGCGCATCACCGCGAAGGCTCCAATGATGCTACCGCCAGAGACCGTCGATAAAACATCGACCCGTTGCAGCCAACCCAATTCCGCCAGTCGTTTCAGCACCCCAAGGTGGAAGATCGACGCTCGGAATCCCCCGCCGGACAAGGCCAGGGCAATTCTCGCTTTAACCACTTCCAATTGGATGGGCTCGGTGCTCATGTCGAAACCAACTCAATGAGACTCCATGAACCTTTCGGTAGGGGATCTGGTCGCGATCAATTCTGCGAACTCCAATTCTGGGAAACAACCAAATCAAAGACGCTTGTCGCAAGTGTAACTCGTCGTCACCTGGCCTAGGGCGCGGCAGTCAGTCCAGATCGTCATCGCTATGTCTCAGAGCCAGTATGGGAGGGATCCATGAAACTGCGCCCCAACGAATACTGCCCTATCCACAAATCGACTTCCGGCTGCGGTCGGGAACCCGTGCCCCGACCCAGGAGAATACGACTCGGTGTGCAGCGCATCGAGGATACGCATCACCCAAGAGGATACCGGGAACTCCGGTCGCCGGCGGAGATGCGGAAGCTGCTGAATCGGACGATTGTTGAGCAGCATGGCAAATGTGCGATTTGCCATGTTGAGTTCACCGACTACAACGACATTGTGCCAGACCACCGGGAACCCAAAGGAATGGGAGGAGCGTGGAGAGACGACCATCCGGATAATATCCAAGCAACGCATTGGTGGTGCAACGACGAAAAGGGATCAACCAGAATGGACGGCTGACGGCCGACGGCCGATCAGTCGAACATTCCCTAACTTCGGATTTGCGCGTAATCCGGGAGCAACGCGGCAATTGAGATTGCCCAGAGAAAACGATTGCGTTCCACAATCCGACTTGAACGAAGCCGCGTTGCGGCAGACGCTTTCGCGTGTCGCTGGCCGACGGTCGAGGTGATCTGAGCTAGTGTGTGTCGCAGAGGAGGAACACTCTGTGACCCATCTACGTCAGATCATGCT
>Ga0209624_10000265_pt1 | contig 46870 bp, 32 predicted proteins | sample JacPinW_OM2H0_O1_FD_188565 | JGI IMG/M metagenome (GOLD analysis project Ga0209624, IMG submission 188565) | Forest soil microbial communities from Algoma, Ontario, Canada - Jack Pine, Ontario site 1_JW_OM2H0_O1 (SPAdes) (version 2) | ecosystem: Environmental > Terrestrial > Soil > Boreal...
GCCATTCCGGGAAACGGCGGAGAATATGCGCGGCGAGTCCGCCCCTTGCACATGCTAGAATCATTACTGTGACTCCCGGAAACGATGCTTCCTGACATTGAAAAATTGCTGGAGCTGCAGACTGCGGACAAAGAAATCCGCAAGCTCCAGGATGAAGTTGCGGCGCTGCCCAAGCGCATGGCGGTGATCGAACGAAAGCTGGCTGGAACCAAAGCGCATCTGGAAAAGGTGCGCACCGCAGCGAAGAGCGACGAAGCCAGCCGCAAGAAATTCGAAGCCACTATCAAAGACCTGCAAGGCAAAATTTCCAAGTATCGCGACCAATCCCTCGACGTAAAAACCAACGATCAATATAAAGCGCTGCTGCACGAGATTCAGTTTGCCGAGCAGGAGATTCGCCTGAACGAGGACCGCATCCTCGAGGTGATGGTCAACGTCGACGCGCGCGACAAAGAAGTGAAAGCAGCGGAGGCCGAACTCAAGGCGGAAACAGCCGAGATCGAAAAGGAAAAACAAGAAGCGCTTAAAGTTACCGCCGAAGACCAGAAGAAACTCGCCGAGTGGAACGCGAAACGCAACGGTCTGCGGCAGGGCATTTCCGAAGAGGTTCTTCGCCAGTATGAGCGCGTGGCCAAGTTTCGCGGCAGCGGTCTGGCCGAAGTCCGCGATCAGAAATGTATGGGCTGCCAGGTGATGCTGCGTCCACAAACTTACAACGATGTGCGGAATGGCGAGAAAGTCATGGTTTGCGAATCGTGTCAGAGGGTCAATTACTACAATCCTGCGAACGAAGTGAAGCCAGAGCAGGAAGTGGTGACCGTGACCGGCAGAAAGCGTGCGCGCCCCAAGGCGGATGCTCCGCAGGCTTGGTTCTACCGACCGGATTACGGCGAAGAGGGCGAAGTGCTGATTGCGTTTACCAATAGCGGCGGCAATTCAACGCGTCGCATCTACGAAATGCACACCGGACGCCAGTTCGGCGATGTGTTGGTGCGCGAAGGCACTTACCGCCAGGCGTTTCCGGAGGACCTGACCGACAGCGCGCTTCGACTCAATGGCCATTGGAATGAAAAAGAAATGGACGAGTGGGGTTCGGAAATTCCGTCAAACGTTCTCGATCTCCTGCAGAAAGATCTGCTGGCCATCCGGCGCGAGCATAAAGTGACCCACAAAGACCATGCCGCCTCTCCGGCGGAACAGACGGCGGCGAGCTAATTTCCACGATCCCATCCTAATTTGTCTTTCATAATTCCTCACCCATCCAAGCCAAAACAGATCCAAGCCAGAGTGCGCAGGGTACTTTTGTAAGCGGAATCGTGGTTTCGTTGATGCTATCGTCGCGCCCTTGCCGTTACCCTTAGTTAGAGTACAACGACATCGATGGATCGCACCGAGCAGCAGCCCAGCCCTACGGCTGGATCCGACATTTTTCACGCCCCGCAAAAGCGCAGACTGGTTCTCTGCCTGCTGCTGGCGCTAACGACGCTTGCCCTCTATAACCCGGTCACGCGCGCGCCTTTTCTGAATTACGACGACCCGGTTTACGTCACCAACAATCCGCAGGTTCGCGACGGGCTCAGCTGGAAGACAATAGTGTGGACGTTTCGCACTCCGAAAGACTTGGACTGGCATCCCGTCACCTGGCTGTCCTATGCGGCCGACAATCAGATGTTCGGTCAGAATCCGGAGGGCTACCATACCACCAACCTTCTTCTGCATACCGCCAACACGCTGCTCCTGTTTCTGATTCTCGAGAGTGCTACGGGCATGGCTTGGCGCAGTCTGGCGGTCGCTGCGCTCTTCGCCCTGCACCCGCTCAATGTGGAGTCTGTGGCGTGGATCGCGGAACGCAAGAATGTTCTCAGCATGTTTTTCTTTCTCGTCGCGCTGGCCGCCTATGGGTGGTATGCGCGCCGCCCGGGCATCGGACGATACCTCGCCGTCACGCTGGCCTATGTTTTGGCGCTGATGAGCAAGGCGCAGGTAATTACGTTTCCGTTCGCGGTTCTGCTGCTGGATTATTGGCCATTGCGTCGGCTTGATTTCTCTCGCGCGCCGGAGGACGAAGAAGCGAATCCTCCGCTCGCACCCGCCCGCGCCTCTCTCTGGAAACTGGTTGCGGAGAAATTGCCATGGCTTGTGTTGTCCGTCGTGAGCGCGGTCATCGCCCGAACGACAGGGGGGCAGGCGTTCAGCCATACGGTTGAGTCGGATGCGGCGGCGATGAAGTTTCCGTTGTGGATTCGTCTGGCAACGGCGGCTATCGGCTACGGAAAATATCTAGAAAAGGCCTTCTGGCCGCAGAATTTGGCGCTCGTTTATCCGCATCCTGGGTATGCCACCAGCATTCGCGCCGCGGTGATCTCGGCAATCGCCGTTCTCGGCATCACGGCGCTCGTCGTGTCCTTCCGGCAGCGGCGTTCTCTTTTTGTTGGATGGTTCTGGTTTCTGGGAACGCTGGCGCCGATGAGCGGAATCGTCACCATTGGCCCCCACTCCATGGCCGACCGCTATGCCTACATTCCTCTAATCGGGATTTTCGTAATTCTCGCGTGGGGTGCGGCCGATTTGATCAGACGCTGGAATATCCCCGTGGGCGTGACCGTGACCGCCGCGGCCGTCATCCTTCTATCGCTCGGAACCGCCCTCCATCGGCAGGTGAGTTTTTGGGGCGACAATGTCACGCTCTGGACGCACACGCTCGACCTTACCGAGAGAAATTTCAACGCCGAAGAAAATCTCGCGCTCGCTCTAATTGACCGCGGTCGAGTGGAGGAAGCGCTGCCGCATCTGCAACGCGCGCGCGCCCTGCTGCCCAACGATCCACTGGCCACGGCCAACCTCGCAACCTACGATCAAATGCATGGCAACTATCAGGACGCGCTGGAAGGCTATGCTGAGGTGGTTCGTCTCCCGAACTCAGCGCCCTCGTTGCGGGCCACAGCCTATGCCAATAGCGGTTACGCGCACCTGTCGTTGCAACGGTACGACAATGCCCGGCAAGATTTTGCAAATGCGCTGAATATGCAACCGAATAACGCGGCCGCCTATCGCGGCTTGGGATTGCTGGCGCAGCGCGCGGGCAACCTCGCCGAGGCCGCGAAGCATTATCGGCGGTCGGTCGAGCTGCAGCCTTCTTCGGTCGGCTATCTGCTGCTCGCGCAGGCCCTCGAACTCCTCCATCAGGATGAGGCTGCGCACGCCGCCGTGTCTCAAGCCGCCAGCATGACGCAGGATTTCAACGATGATCTGGCCGTCATGAAGCAGTTACTGGCGAACTGACCTCTGATAAATCTAGACAACTACTCTTCGTAGAGCTTGCCGTCGAGGTATGTGGTTCCCTGCTTCACTTCCTCGATCCGCCGGGTCAGCCACCCAGCTCTGGTATAGACCCAGGTCTCGCGATGCTTCACGTTTGTGATCAATTCGTGTGGACTGCCATCTTTGCGATCCGGCACCGTTCGTACAAAATGCTGGTCCGTATCCACGATGGCTTCCGTTCCCTGCAGTTCGATACATTCGATCCTGACCGCGGTCTGATCGCTTACCGACAAAATCCAATCGGAATCGCGCTTCATCCCCGCTTCGATCTGCTTCCGGTCTAGAACGGTTCCGTCGACGAGCCTAAGGGTGAGGTCTGACGCAAAGCAATGCATTCGGGCTGGCAAGTCGTTGGCTTCGGCGGCTTCGATCGACTCGTCGATTCTCGACTGGATCTCATCGCGCACAAAGCGTTCCTGGTCCGTCAAGGTAGAAGTACGAGGGCAGGTGCCCAGGGCGAACGCAGCGGAGGCGCAAAATAGAACGGCGATGCTGGCAGCCAGCAGCTTCTTCATTGGTTTTCCTCTCCTCTAATGAACGATCGACTCAAAATCCGAGCCGACGTAGTGAGAGGTACGCGCGCGCTTTGTGAAAAGTTCGTTCGACCTTCTGACTGAGCTACGCGTTCGGGACCCTACTTTGTGCCGTATGGATTCGGATAGCGCAGCGCCTTGTCCAGATTTCTACCGCGAACGATTCCGACCGAGTGATAAAACAGTCCAAAGGAGTCGATCGTCGACATATCGGGGAAGATGCAGGCCTCAAGCACGGTGTCGACGGGATCGGACATTTTTACCCATCCGCCGCCCGCGGCGTTGACTCCGCCAAACAGGTCGCTGCCGCCCAGCTGCGAGCAATAACAGGACGCCGGATTGCCATTGCAAACGCCGTTGTACGGAACCTCGGCATAATAGGCGAGCGCTGCCAGCGTGGGCTGAGTGCTGTAGAGCGTCGAGAGCAGCACGAAAATCCGCGATCCATCTTTCTTCGAGGTGAACTTGCAAAACTGGCGGGATCCGTCGAGACGGAGCCAGTCCTGCGGGTCTCCGTTAGTGTTGTAGTAAGGCTCGCGAACGTCGACCTCGCCGCGCCATTTCACGCAATGGGTCTCGGCCTTGGACAGATCGGCGCCCTCGGACGCAACGGCGCTGCTTACGCCTCCGGCCTGAACCGGAGTGGTCGCGGAAAGAAAAGCAGTAACTGCAAAAGCGATGCCGGTCAAAATCACGAGTACGACGAGCGGACGTTTCACGAAAGGCCTCCGGGAACAACGGGCAACTTCGACTCGCTCGCAATTTTAAGGGCGAGCAGTCGCGGCCCGAAGATTAACACAAAAGCCGCGGATTCCGGGCTATTCGATGCGTCGCTCCTCGCGGTCGCCTGTTTCTAAGGTGGTCGAGGAAAAGCTTGATCCACGGAGGGCATATTAAGGACCGCGAAGGAACCAAGCCTATCGGCCGGATTTTGCGGTAAGATGGCTCGCACGAGGTGCGTCATGGCTCCCAACAACTTCAGCCCTTCGTCCCCATCGCGGCGTTCATTTCTCGGCGTCTCCGCCGCGGCTTCGGCCGCTCTCGCCTTGCGTATTGTCACCGAACCGATGCTCGCCTACGCTGCCCGCCAGAGCATGCCCGAGAATGCGGTCAAGATCGACTCCAACGAAAATCCGCTCGGCCCATGTGCGTCGGCGCGCCAGGCGCTAACCGCGATTCTGCCGCAGGGCGGACGCTATTGTTTCGGACTCACCGACGATCTGCTCGACACACTCGCGGCAACCGAAGGACTCAAGCACGATCAGATTCGAGTCTACCCCGGATCGAGCGACCCGCTGCATCACACGGTTGCCGTTTTTACCTCGCCGCAGCGCAGCTATGTCACTGCCGATCCCGGATACGAAGCGGGAATGCTGGCCTCGAATGTCATCGGCACGAAGGTGGTGAAAGTTCCGCTGAAGAAAAACTACGCCCACGATGTGCGGGCGATGCTGGCCGCCGCCCCCGATGCTGGCGTGTTTTATATCGCCTCGCCCAACAATCCGACGGGCACGCTGACCAGCCATTCCGATATCGAATACCTGCTCGAGAACAAGCCCCAGGATTCGATCGTGCTGGTCGACGAAGCCTATATTCATTTCTGCGATGCGCCATCGACGATGGATCTCGTGAAGGCGGGCAAAGACGTAATCGTCCTGCGCACCTTTTCGAAAATCTACGGCATGGCCGGACTGCGCTGCGGCGCTGCCTTCGGGCGACCGGATCTGCTGGAAAAAATCGAGAATTACGGCGGCGGGAATCCCATGCCTATCACCGCACTCGTGGCCGCTATCGCCAGCCTCAAAGACACGCACCTCGTCTCCGAGCGCAAGCGCGTCAACTCGGCCGTCCGCGCGCAAGTATTTGCCTGGCTCGACCGCAATGGATATTCCTACATTCCATCGGAAGCAAACTTCTTCATGCTCGATACCAAACGGCCCGCAAAACCAGCGATCGACGCGATGGCCAAGCAAAATGTATTCATCGGGCGAATCTGGCCGTCAATGCCAACCTACACGCGCGTCACCATAGGCACCGCGCCGGAGATGGAGCAGTTCCAGGCTGCGTGGCACAAGGTGATGACGGGCGCAGTGACAGCCAGCGTAGGAGCAAAGCCGAGCGCAGGGGAATTGGGCCGCGGCCGACGGGACCTGGACGGCCTCGTCGTCCGAGGGTAGACGCTAAATATTGGGACGCGCGAAATTCAGGTAGGGGCGGAACCTGCCCTGAGCTTGTCGAAGCGTGCCCTCACCTGCCCAGCCGAGCATCGCTCGGCCGCTGCCGCGCGCGCCTGACCCTCGCTCGCTATAACATCTATTCATGCCGAAAAAACAAGCCTCCGGCAAACTCGCGGAGCCCTCCCTAAAACTCTCTACCCGCGGAACCGCCCGCCTGCATGCCCGTCACCCTTGGGTCTACCGCTCGGACATTGTCGGAGCCAACGACGACATTCCGCCGGGCGCGCTGGTGCGCGTCCACGATGAGCGCGGCAAATTCCTAGGCACCGCCCTCTACAGTTCGTCGTCGCAGATCGCGATTCGCATGATCTCGCACGGCTCCGTGGCCGACCTGCCGGCCCTCGTCGCTGAGCGGATTCGCGCCGCTATCGCCTACCGCAAGGAAAATAATCTGGTCGCGAACACCGATGCCTACCGCATCGTCTTCAGCGAAGCCGATTTTCTTCCCGGACTGATCCTCGATCGCTACAACGACGTCGTCTCCGCACAGATTCTGACGCAGGCAATCGACGCCCAGCCGGCGCGCGCGGCCATCGTGCAAACATTGCGCGAAGAGCTGCAACCCGCGGGAATCGTAGAGCGAGTCGATGGCCGCATCCGCGAACTCGAGCAATTGCCGCCGCGGCCATCTGGCTTGCTTTGGGGAGACAAGACTTCGACCGAGATCAGCGTGAATGGTGTCCGCTTCTACTACGACGGCCTCGAAGGCCAGAAGACCGGCGCATTTCTCGATCAGCGGGAAAACTACGCCGCCGCTGCGCAGTACGCCCACGGCGAGGCGCTCGACGCTTTTTGCTATCAGGGGGGATTCGCGCTGCATCTCGCGCTGGCAAAGTGCTCCAGCGTCACCGGCGTCGACAGCTCACGTGCGGCGCTCGAAAGGGCAGAAAAAAACGCCGCCCTCAACGCCCGCGACCTGGAATGGATTGAGGCCAATGCCTTCGATCTTTTGCGAGACTATGCCGCCGCCAACCGGCGCTACGACACCATCGTTCTTGATCCACCGGCCTTCGCCAAGTCGAAGCGCGACCTCGAAAAAGCGCTCGGAGGATATAAGGAGCTCAACCTGCGCGCCATGAAGATGCTGCGGCCGGGAGGGATTCTCGTCACCTGCTCCTGCTCGTTTCATGTCAGTCCGCATGACTTCCTGAAAGTAGTGGCCGCCGCCGCCGAAGATGCTCATAAATCCTTGCGGGTGATCGAAAACCGCGGGGCGGCAAAAGATCACCCAATATTGTTGAATGTGCCCGAAACCAGCTACCTACAGTGCCTGATTATCCACGTAAGTAATTGAAAAAAATAACAATCCATAGCTTGACAATAACATACTGAGATTTTATGATGCTGCAATACTAACCACAAATCGGGAGTCTCTAACAGGCTCCCCACAACGAAACATCCAGTAGGAGGATTTGGTTATGACACTGATTACGCGATATGACCCATTCCGCGAGTTCGTTAGCCTGCAGGACCGCATGAACCGCTTGTTCCGCGATCCGCGTGGCGCCGAAGGGCAGGATGAATCTCTGACCTCGACCGCATTCGCTCCGCCAGTGGACGTTTACGAGGACGATCACAACGTCACGCTGAAGCTCGAAGTGCCGGGAATCGACGAGAAGGACATCGACGTCCGCATCGAGAACAACACGCTGACCGTGCACGGCGAGCGCAAGTTCGAAAAGGAAGAAAAAGAAGAGAACTTTCGGCGCGTGGAGCGGCAGTATGGCAGCTTCACCCGCACCTTCACACTGCCGAATACCGTCAACCAGGAGAGCGTCCAAGCCGACTATGACAAGGGCGTGCTGAAGATCACACTGGCGAAGAAAGCCGAAGCCAAGCCGAAGCAGATTAAAGTCAACGTTGGTCAGAGCAGCGGCGGCCAAAAGACGCTCGAAGGCAAAGAACCAAAGGGCGTTAGCAAAGCCGCGTAAGCGAGCTCGGCATCTGCACACGCAGCGGGAGGCGGCGGCGCAAGCGCCTCCCGTTTATTTTTGAGGATCAAACTTTTGAAGATCAAACTGCTGGGTGAATATCAAATTCAAGTGTGATTATAAAATTGAGGTGTCGTCCCGAGCGTAGCGAAGGACCTCTGCATTCTTCGGTTGCCGCTAACGGCACGGGGCCGTCGCTACGCTGAGTATGACATCGGACGAGAGGAATAAAAGCCATGGCAATCCGTTGGGACAAATTCACGGTTAAAGCGCAAGAGGCCGTCCAGCGCGCGAACGAACTCGCCTCCGAGCACGGTAATCCGGAGCTGGCATCGCTCCATTTGCTGGCAGCCCTCATCGAAGACAAAGAAGGCATCGTCGCGCCTGTGCTCGAAAAAATCGGCATCGGACCCCAGACCGTGCTCAGCGATCTCTATAAAGAAATCGAAAAGCTGCCGAAAGTTTCGGGCAGCGCCGGTCCAAACCAGCCGTCGATGTCGGCGCAGGTTAATCAGCTCTTGGAGAAGGCATTCCAAGAAGCCGACACCTTCAAAGACGAATACGTCTCGACCGAGCACATGCTGCTGGCGTTAACCGATTTGAAGCGCGATCCGGCGCGAGAACTGCTGGCACGCTATGGCGCCACGCACGACGCTATCCTCAAGGCGCTCACTGCCGTTCGAGGATCCCAGCGCATCACCGACCAGAATCCCGAAGCCAAGTACCAGGCGCTGGAGCGTTACGCCCGCGACCTGACTGAACAGGCGCGCCGCGGCAAGCTCGATCCTGTGATTGGGCGCGATGAAGAAATTCGCCGCGTGGTGCAGGTTCTTTCGCGGCGCACGAAAAATAATCCCGTGCTCATCGGAGAGCCGGGTGTGGGCAAGACGGCCATCGTGGAAGGCCTGGCCCAGCGCATCATTTCGGGCGACGTGCCGGAGGCGCTCAAGAATAAACGCGTCGTCGCGCTCGACCTGGGGGCGATGCTGGCGGGGGCAAAATATCGCGGCGAATTTGAAGATCGCCTGAAGGCGGTGTTGAAAGAGATCGAAGACTCCCAAGGGAAGATCATCCTCTTCATCGATGAACTGCATACCCTCGTCGGCGCCGGCGCTGCCGAAGGCTCCATCGACGCCTCGAACATGCTGAAGCCCGCGCTTGCTCGCGGAGAGTTGCGCGCGATCGGCGCGACCACGCTCAACGAATATCGCAAGTACATCGAGAAAGATGCGGCGCTCGAACGCCGCTTCCAGATTGTTTTCGTGGGCGAGCCAAACGTCGAAGACACGATTGCCATTCTGCGCGGCCTGAAAGAAAAGTATGAAGTGCATCACGGGGTGCGTATTAAAGACTCGGCGATTGTGGCGGCGGCGACTCTATCGCATCGCTATATTTCCGATCGCTTTCTGCCCGACAAGGCCATCGATCTGATCGATGAGGCAGCGTCATCGCTGCGCATACAGATCGATTCCATGCCCACTGAAATCGATCAATTGGAGCGCCGTGCCACGCAACTGGAAATTGAAAAACAGGCGCTTAAGAAAGAAGACGACGCCAATTCCAGAGAACGCCTCGCCCACGTCGAAAAAGAACTGGCCGGCATTCGCGAACAATCAAACGCGCTCAAGGCGAAGTGGAAACAGGAAAAAGACGTCATCGGTAAGGCGCGCGCCCTGAAAGAAAAACTCGAGCAGCTCAAGGTTGAAGAGGCGGCCGAGGAGCGCAAAGGCAATCTCGAACGCGTGGCGCAGATTCGCTACGGCCTCATTCGCAACACTGAAGAAGAGCTGAACAAAGTCACCGCACAGATCGACGGCAAGGCCGGGCATCGTATGTTGAAAGAGGAAGTCGATGAAGAAGACGTGGCGCGCATCGTCTCCAAGTGGACGGGCATTCCCGTGTCGAAGATGCTCGAAGGCGAGGTCAAGAAGCTGATCAACATGGAAGACCGGCTGCGGCTGCGTGTCGTCGGACAGGACGAAGCTCTCGAGCGCGTGGCCAATGCGATTCGCCGTTCGCGCGCTGGCTTAAGCGATCCGAAGCGCCCGATTGGGTCTTTTATTTTTCTCGGCCCGACCGGCGTCGGCAAAACCGAGCTCGCTCGCGCGCTCGCTGAATTTCTTTTCGATGACGAGCGCGCCATGATCCGCATTGACATGTCCGAATACATGGAGAAGCACGCCGTCTCGCGTCTGATCGGCGCGCCTCCGGGATATGTTGGCTACGAAGAGGGAGGACAGCTCACCGAGCAGGTGCGCCGGCATCCTTACGCGGTCGTGCTTTTTGATGAAATCGAAAAAGCGCACCCCGACGTCTTCAACATCCTGCTGCAGATCATGGATGACGGCCGCCTCACCGACGGCAAGGGCCGCAAAGTCGATTTCAAGAACACGGTCATCATCATGACCTCGAACCTGGGATCGTCGTACCTGCAGTCGGAAAACATTCGTTCCGCCGCAGCGTTCGAAGAGGCTTCCAAGCAAGTCATGGGCGCGCTGCACGGCCATTTCAAACCCGAGTTTCTCAATCGCGTGGATGACATCATCATCTTCCATCCGCTCGGCAAGGAACAACTGGTGAAGATCGTCGATCTCCGCCTTGAAGATTTGCGTCGTCTGCTGGCCGATCGCAAAATTTCTCTGGAGCTGACCGACGCCGCAAAGGAATTGCTCTTCACCGAAGGCTACGATCCAAACTTTGGAGCGCGGCCGCTGAAGCGGGCGATTCAAAAGCTGGTGCAGGATCCGCTGGCGCTGAAAATTCTCGACGGCGAAGTTCTGCACGGCGACCACGTCATCGTTGATGCCGACCGGAAAGCCGGCAAGATGACCTTCAAGGTCAGCGAGCGAGTCGGAGAAAAAGTGGCGGCGAAGAAATAATTTTCGGTGGTGTGGACGGCTCGCCGCCCGTCCCGACCAATCCTTGCTATGGAGCCCGGCGCTTCGCCTTGATCAGCACGTCCGCCGGGTCGGGGCTTCCATTCCAGAAGTCCAGCCGGATGCGACCATCCAGCATCTTTGTCACCGTCGCAGGAACCGAGCTCGCCGTCAAGTACCACCCATCCGGTAGCACGACGGCGTTCCGCGGACGTCCCAGGCTTCGGTCAAATACCAGTTCGTCACCGTCGAGGTGATAGCTCGCCGGCGCAGTGTAAGTTTCCGAAATTCGCAGCCGCAGCGACTGCCCTGCCTTCACCGGAGAAAACGGAATCACCACCACGTGCGCCGCTGGCTCAATCGGCTCTCCGACATTTATTTTTGCCGCGGCCAATTCTGCTCCGGTCATTTCTTTCGTCGCAAGCTTTTCGCCCGTATCAAGCACGTAGGCCGACGGATCCGACGCGTTGCTGCCGCTGCGAACCACGTTGAAGTACATGTCGGCTCCCGGCCGCGTTTCCGTGTAGTCGTGATACAAGCGAAACGCATGCGTTTCCGGTTGCTGCAGGAAATAAACGATTTCGCGATCTTGATGGGCGCGCTCCGAAAGGCGCTCCCGTTCCGTCTCGCCCTCGAACGGCGCTTCCCAACTCTTGGCTGAAGTTGGCGTAGGGGGTACGGCCGCCGCTCCCGTCCTCGCGCCAGGTTTTGCTTTCACGACGAGTGGCGCTTCGGCGCCGCGGCCATTCAAGAAGCTAATCGCGATCCGGCCATCGGGTTCCGTCAGAATTTGCGATGGCACATTGCACGCAACCAGTTCATATCCCGCCGGCAGCAGCACACTATTCCGGGGAATGCCGAGCGAGCGGTTGAAGACAAGGGTCTCGCCCTCGCGGTAATAACTTTTGCCGTCCTTATATGTCTTCAGGATCAGCAGTCGCGCTTGCCCATCCGTCGGCACCGGACGCGCGAGGTACACCTTGATGTAATCCATCGAGGTCTCTGCATCCTTCTTACCTTGATCGCTATCGCTATCGGTGCGCGCCATCAGGGGATCCTTCATCGCCTCCGCGCCGCTGACCACTTCAAACCGCAGCGGCTGTCCAGTCATGACGTCAATCACTGACTCGCCGCTGGCCACGCTACCCCTGCGGATCGGATTGAAAAAATACTTGGCTCCGGCGGCTGTCGCCGTCACCTCGTAATGGATCGCAAAACTAGCGCTTTCCGGCGACAGCAATTCGTAACGCGTGTACTCGTCCGTTTCCGTTTGCGCAGGTCCAGCCTGCCCGCATAGGTTCACGGCGGCACACAATACTGCACACAATACCAACGGCCGCGCCACTGTCTTCGGCATGGACACCCTCCTGCGCTTACCGAAATACTAGTTCATCGCGGGCGAATCGTCCGCCCCCACGCGGTTCGGAGAACTTCAATGCTCTTCTCACGCAAGAATCTCTTTCCGGTACGATCAGTAAATACGCACGACTCCGCGTCGAGGTAAAGACTGCATTGGCTGACGATACAAAACTCAACGCTCTCCTACAGGAACTGCTTGGTCGCGAAGGGAGTGACTTGCTGTTAGTCCACGGAGCGGCGGCTGCGATTCGCAAGAATGGAGAGGTCGAGAAAATCGGCGACACGCCGCTCGATGGTTCGGAGATCGAATCTCTTGTGCAGCCGATATTAACGCCCGTCGCCGCGGAGCGCTATCGCGCCGTGCAGATTGCTGATTCTTCTTATCGCATCCCGGGCCTTGGCCGTTTCCGCATAAATCTGCATCGCGAGCGTGGGCACGCGGCGGCTACGATCCGCGCGCTTCCGGTGAAGGTGCCCGCGCTCGGCGAGTTGGGCCTTCCGTCTGAGATCGCCAATCTGGCCGGTATCCGGCGGGGCCTGGTGCTCATCGGCGGTGCGGCCGGCGCGGGGAAATCCACGACGTTGGCAGCGCTGGTCAACGAGATCAATCAGCGCGATGCGCGCCACATCGTGACCATCGAAGATCCGGTTGAGTACGAGCACGCGCATGTACGCAGCGTCATCGAGCAGGTCGAAGTCGGAACCGACGCGCCCGATTTTCCTACCGCCCTGCGCGCGGCATTGCGGCAGGCGCCCGATGTGCTCGTGGTCGGCGAGATGCGCGATCCGGAGAGCATGGCGATCGCCGTCTCGGCGGCCGAGACCGGGCATCTTGTGCTCTCCACTTTGCATACTACCGATGTGGCCTCGGCGATCTCGCGCATCTCCGATTCGTTCCCCATGGAGCGGCAGAATACGATTCGCCAGGAGTTGGCGCTGGCGATCTCTGCCATCCTGACCCAAACGCTTTTGCCGAGTCGCAAAAGCGGACGCGGTCGGGTTCCGGCGGTCGAGCTGTTGATGATCGGATATGGAGCGAGGCAGCACATTCGCCACAACGCGCTGCAACACTTGAATCAGGAAATCACAATGACCAAGGCGAAGGGATCGATCGCGCTGGAGGAGTCGTTGGCACGACTGGTGAGAGATGGGCACATCGATCGCGAGGAAGCAATGGAAGTTGCGGCGCATCCGGATGAACTAAAGAGTCGGCTGAGAGGCGCGGCATGATTAGCAGACCCTCAATTCGTGCGCGGGGTTCTTATGCCGAGCGGTGAAATGCTTCGGCTACTTCTTCCCGCGACAGACTCCAGGCTACGATCACGCGCACGATGATGCCGAGGCCGCCGAAGGCTAGCCCTTTCGGCTGCGCGGTCGCGGTTGCGCCCGAGACCGATGGCACGAGCATTACGATGCCCGCAATCGCGATCAGTATGGCGGCGTGACGCACGATGTTGTTGAGTTCGATGAGACCCCACGCCACTCCGCCACCCACGAAGGCCGCGAGCAGAAACATGTACGGACCTGCCAACTCCAGGCCGAATAACAATGGAGCGCCGGCCGACAGCGAAATTTTGCCGGGGCGCAGCAGCATTGACACGCCGGCGATCGCCAGATAAATTGCGCAGAAAAAGAACAGCGCGGCCATGGCTCGCACTCCGCTGGGGACGAGTTTTTCGGGATGATCGACCAACTCGTTAAATTATGGCACTAGATGCCATAGTTCGCGCCGCGAAGCGCGTCTTTGTAGGCGTCGCGCGCGGCGGTGGCTTTCTCGTGCGCGTCATGCTCTTTGAAGTGGGCATCGTCCCAATGCTCCATCGCGGTCATCGAATGGTCGGGAGTGGCTAACGCCTCCTCGGCACGAATGGCATCGACCCAATCATCGATAGCCTTTTTGTAGGCAATGCGCAGCTGGTCAAGGTCCTCTTTGCTCATAGACAACGCAGGTTAATGCTGTCCTCGGTTGCGGTCAATTAGATCGGGCTAATTTAACGAAAAATTAATTCGGCGCAAACGCCTTTGTGGCACTCGTGGCCCACCGAAGTTCAATAAGGGGTTGCCGGGTTCCTCTCCGAACCTGTATGGTTCTTCGCCAAGGCTCAATTCTCATTAGGGGGATGCAATGAAGCGCGGCCGCTATCTGCACGTTTCCATTCTTTGCCTTTTCTGCCTTTTCTCTCTCGGCATTTCGTCGATCGTCATGGCGCAATCCGCGCCTGCTTCGAACACCGTAGTCATCCGCGCCGGGCACTTGCTAGACGTCAAGACCGGCAAAACGCTCTCGAACCAAACCATCGTTATCCAGGGCGACAAGATCGCCAGCGTTGGCTCTGACGCGCAGATCCCAGCCGGAGCGCAGGTGGTTGATCTCTCGAATGCCACCGTGCTGCCGGGATTGATTGATGCGCACACCCACCTCACCATGACAACCAACTTCGGCTATTCGCGCCTTGGAATTTCGCTGCCCCGCGAAGCGCTGACCGGAGCGCGCAATGCCCGCGTCACGCTCGACGCCGGATTTACGACCGTACGCAACGTGGGCGCCAGCGGATTCAGCGACGTCGCCTTGCGCGATGCCATCAATGCCGGCGATGTTCCCGGCCCTCGCATGTTGGTCAGCGGGCCGCCCCTGAGCATTACGGGCGGACACGCGGACAACAACCTGCTGCCGTTTGAATATCACGCGACCAGCGACGGCGTGGCCGATGGAGTCGATGGCGTGCGCCACATGGTCCGGCAAGACATCAAGTATGGCGCCGACCTGATCAAGTTCATGGCCTCGGGTGGAGTGCTCTCGAAAGGAGACAATCCGCAAGCCTCGCAATACTCGCAGGAGGAAATGAAAGCGATCGTTGAGGAGGCGCATCGACTGGGGCGAAAAGTCGCGGCCCACGCGCACGGAGCGCAAGCGATCCTCTGGGCGAGCAATGCGGGCGTGGATTCGATCGAGCACGGCTCTTACATCGACGACGCAGCCATCGCCGCGATGAAAAAGAACGGCACCTACTTAGTGCCGACGCTTTATCTCTCCGACTGGTTTCTGGAAAACGCGGAGAAGATTGGCACTCCGGCCGACCTGATGGCCAAGGCGCGAGACGTAATGCCCGCCGCGCGCAAGAACATTGCGCGAGCATTTGCCGCGGGAGTGAAAGTCGGCTTCGGCACTGACGCTGCCGTGTATCCGCACGGGCTCAATGCACACGAATTTGCGGTTATGGTGAAGCTGGGATTGACGCCGTTGCAGGCGATTCAGGCGTCGACGATTAACGACGCCGATCTGCTGGGATGGTCCGACAAAGTCGGCACGATCGAACCGGGAAAGTGGGCAGACATCGTTGCCGTCGATGGCGACCCGCTGGCGGATGTCACCGCATTGGAGCGAGTAAAGTTCGTCATGAAGGGCGGCGAGGTGGTTAAGAACCTGTACGCGAAGTAAGCTCTGAGGTTACAGGTCAGATTGCAGAGGTGAAAAGAAAACGACTTTTCGCCGTTTATCCGCTTCTGCAATTTTTGCCGTCTGACCTCCCCCTCTGCAATCCCCGCAATCCTTTAGAATCCTTCGGAGTGTCTATCCAACTTAAAATTGAAGCAACCCTCGGCGCGGCCCGCGCTGGCAAACTCATCACTCCGCATGGGGAAGTCGAGACGCCGGTATTCATGCCGGTGGGAACACTCGGTTCGGTCAAGGGCGTTTCGCAGGATGTGCTGGAAGAACTAGGCGTCCAGATTCTGCTCGGCAATACCTATCACCTTTATCTGCGGCCCGGAGTCGGGACGGTTCGCAAGCTGGGCGGCCTTCACCGATTCATGTCGTGGGATCGGGCCATCCTTACCGACTCTGGCGGCTTCCAGGTTTTCAGCCTGAACGATTTGCGCAAGGTCAGCGAAGAGGGAGTGGCGTTTCGCTCGCACCTCGACGGTTCCGCTCATTTTCTTTCGCCGGAAAAGGCAATGGAGATTCAGATCGACCTGGGCGCCGACATCATCATGGCATTTGACGAATGCACGGAATATCCGGCGGATGCTGCGCGAGCAAGGGCTTCGATGGAGTTGACCTTGCGGTGGGCTGCGCGTTGCAAGAATTATTTTGAAGAGCACAAACGTGAAGTGCCGTGGGCGAGCGGCCTACAACCATCCGCTGTGAGCGAAAAAAAACAGGTCCCTCCCCTTCGGCAGACTCAGGGTCAGGATGACAATCGAGAGAATGGAAGTCCGCAAAGCCAATCGTTGTTTGGCATCGTGCAGGGCGGGATGGATCCTGAGTTGCGTCGCGAATCCGCCGAGCGCACCGTCGAGATTGGCTTTCCTGGCTATGCCATCGGCGGCCTCAGCGTAGGCGAGCCGCGCGAACTTACTCGCGACATCGTCCTATCCACGCTTGCTCATCTCCCCGCCGATAAGCCGCGCTACCTGATGGGGGTGGGCACCCCTGAAGAAATCGGCGAGTACGCGCAGGCGGGCGTCGACATGATGGATTGCGTGCTCCCAACGCGCGCCGCGCGCCATGGATTGTTGTTTACTTCCGAAGGTAAGGTGTCGATCAAGCAGGCTCGCTATGCGCAGGATGGAAACGCACTCGATCCCGCCTGCGATTGCCGCGTCTGCCAGCGCTATTCACGAGCCTACCTGCGCCATCTTTATGCAGCGAATGAACTGCTGGCGCAGGTCTTGAATACGATCCACAACCTCCACTATTATCTGGCAACGATGCAGACGGTACGCCGGGGCATAAGGGCCGGGCGCGAGCCCGCGACTTAAAAACGCGCGGCAACAAAAGAAAGGCGGCCAAATTTTGGCCGCCCGCTTGAAAATTAATTGATCGAATTACGCTGTCGCCGGCCGCTCGCCGCCCTTAGCAGGCGCGCGCTCCGGCTTGATCACTTGTTGCACGCCGTCGTCGGTCTTCGCCGGCAGCGGCTTGATCGGCGGCAGAGACTGCCCCTCGACTAGCAGCTTGATCTCGGAGGCGTCGAGCACTTCGCGTTCAATCAGCGCCTTCGCGATCAGGATCAGCGTCTCGCGATTTTCAGAGAGTATTCCCTTCGCGGTGGCGTACCCTGCACTCACCATCTTCCTGACTTCTTCGTCGATCTGGATAGCGGTGGCTTCGCTGTAGTCGCGGTGTTGCGCGATCTCGCGTCCCAGAAATATCTGCTCTTCTTTCTTGCCGAAGGTCAGCGGACCCAGGTCGCTCATCCCCCACTCGCAAACCATCTTGCGCGCCAGTTCCGTGGCTCGCTCAATGTCGTTGCCCGCACCCGTCGACATCTGGTTCAGGAACAGTTCTTCCGCAATGCGCCCGCCCATTAGAATGGCGATCTGTGTGTCCAGATAATTCTTGTAGTAGTTGTGCCGATCGTCGGTTGGCAACTGCATGGTCAAGCCAAGCGCCATGCCACGCGGAATAATCGTGACCTTGTGCACCGGATCGGAGTGCGGCAGTTTCGCCGCCACGAGCGCGTGCCCGGCCTCGTGATACGCAGTGTTCTTCTTCTCTTCATCGGAGAGCAGAAGCGACTTGCGTTCCACACCCATCAGCACTTTATCTTTTGCCACTTCAAAGTCGTACATCAACACGGCCTTGCGATTTTGCCGCGCCGCTGCCAACGCCGCTTCGTTGACCATGTTGGCCAAGTCCGCGCCGGAGAATCCCGGTGTGCCGCGCGCCAGAGTGTTGAGTTCCACGTCATCCGCAAGAGGAATCTTGCGGGTGTGCACGCGCAGAATTTCTTCGCGTCCGCGAACGTCAGGACGATTGACGACCACACGCCGGTCGAAACGCCCGGGGCGCAGCAGCGCCGGATCGAGCACATCGGGTCGGTTGGTCGCCGCCATCAGAATGACGCCTTCGTTCGATTCGAAACCGTCCATTTCGACGAGGAGCTGATTCAACGTCTGCTCGCGTTCATCGTGTCCACCGCCGAGGCCCGCGCCGCGATGACGGCCGACAGCATCAATTTCATCGATAAAGATGATGCAGGGGGCGTTCTTCTTGCCTTGTTCGAAAAGATCTCGGACGCGACTTGCGCCCACGCCGACAAACATTTCCACGAAGTCCGAGCCCGAGATCGAGAAGAATGGCACGTTCGCTTCCCCGGCTACAGCGCGCGCCAGCAAGGTTTTGCCGGTTCCGGGAGGGCCGACGAGCAGGACGCCCTTTGGAATGCGTCCGCCGAGCTTTTGGAATTTCTGCGCTTCACGCAGGAACTCGATAATCTCGCGCAGTTCTTCCTTCGCCTCATCCACGCCGGCTACGTCCTTAAACGTGATCTTCTTTTGCTGCATGGAGAGCAAGCGGGCGCGGCTCTTGCCGAACGACAGCGCTTTGTTTCCGCCGGTCTGCATCTGGCGGATCATGAAGAACCAGAGCGCACCGAGCAAAACAAGCGGCGCCAGATTCAGAATCCAACTCGGCCAGGTGCCGTTGCTGATGTCCTTAAAACTGTACGGAACGGCCTTGTCCGTCAGCTTCTTATACATATCGGGATAGTTCGCCGGCACAATCGTATGGAAGGGCGAGTCATTTTTGAACTTACCCTTCACTTCTTGGCCGATGAAGGTTACGTCGTGGACGTTGCCCTGGTCGACTTCTGTCAGGAATTCAGAAAAGCCGATTTCTTTTTCCTTCTGGGCGTTCGTGCCGGTTTTCACCACCTGCCACAGCAGGAAGGCCGAGACCACGATAACCGCCCAGAAAAGTACCGTTTTAATCGTCGAATTCACTTAAAAACTCCTCGTAGTACAGGTCCATCCGCAACCATAGAAAGACGCCGCCTGCTTCGCTCCACATTTTAGATGCCGAAGACAGAGATTCGATTGGGATAAAGACCGCTCCTTTATTCTAGACCCTTTTTCTAGAAAACGGAGGGGAAAGCTGGGGTACAGAAGTCATGACTTGAAGCGTGGTTTCGATCTGGAAAGCAGACGCCCACGACCGTGAACCAGACGACTGCAACCAAAGGAACTGCTCCGGTTGCACTCATATCTACGCGACGGGAGTCTCGTCACTTCAGGTGGTCACGGCCAAGTACGCCAGATTCCGTCCCGTCTGCTCGGGACTGCCCAAGCCATAGCCGCAAAGAAAGGCATCATCCACCAGGAATCCGAAATAATCGGGCTGGAGGGGCACGCGTCGCGCCGACTGGCGATCGAGCAGCGTGGCCAGCTTCACCGAAGCGGCACCGCGCCCACGAAGATCGCTCATCAGAAATTCGCTGGTCACTCCCGAATGCACCAAGCCCTCGACGAGCAACACGTGCTTGCCGGTAATCGCCAATTCGTGGCTGAAAAGAATTTCAAGCACGCCGCTTTCGCCCTGCTTGCTCTCTTTATAGCTTGGCTTGATGAAGGTGCAGATGACGGGCACGTCGATCGCACGCACCAGGTCGGCCATGAACAGAAAACTATTTTCCAGGATGCCCAGCGCGATCACGGTCTGGCCGCGGTAGTCATCGGAAATTTGCCGTCCCAGTTCGCGGACCCTTTTTTGAATCTGGTCGGCCGAGATCACCTGGCGCAACCCGGCATTCGGCGGAACATTCATAGTGGAGTGGCGCCTCCGGCGTAGCAGTTCATTGACGCACTGAAGCTGTCAGTCTAAACCAATTTTAAACAACGGCATGTTATATCATGCGGGCAATTCTCGAATCCAAATCGCCTGAGTGGCGTCAGCAGGCGATCGGAAGGCCGCGGGAACGGCGAAGTCGCGCATCCAGATGAGGCCGCAGTCTTCCGCGACCGCGACCGGCCACAGCTTTTTTTGCACTCCAGTCGCGTGCCGGTCGCTGAGTAACTCCTTAACTTTTTTAGCCGAAGCAGTGTGCGCGGGCCAATAGCGATCCCCCGGCCGCCAATTGCGAATCAGAATCTCTTTTGGCATGCGCTCGATATCGAGCAACTGCGCGCGCTCGGCTTCCGGGACTCGCCCGGCATCGACGACCTGCGCCTCAATGCGCTTCGACAACTCAGCAACATCGACCGCGCCCGGCACTGGCAAAGCATATTGATACTCCGCGCGCAGTTCCTCCGCTTCGCCTTTCTGGCGATGCCGATTTTCCAGCACTACATGAAATTCACGGCTTCTATCTTGCCTTGCGAGGCGCAGATTCCAGCCGCGAGGCAACTCGATTTTCTTGCCCGGCAATTTTTCGCACTGTGATGTGTGAGCCAGTTCCAGCGCCTCTTCGATTAAGCGGAACGAAACACCCACCTCTGGAGCATTCGCCTCGATCCACCCTCGCAGCAACCGGCGTTGCGCCGCCAGCGAAAGCGCCAGCAGCGGTTCCAACGCTAGAAGCATGACCTGCCGGGGATTAGAACTGGTAGCGCCGCCGTCCTCGGCGGCTGTCCGGCGGGCGTCTTCGCCCGCCCTTTCGCCGGCTGTCGCCAATGGCAACTGCGCTGTTATCGCTGGATGGTTAATCGTCCAATGCTCCTCCTCGGCGCGCGCGATTTCCGCGAGCTCGCTCATCTGTTCAATCGCCGTCTCGCCAAACTCTTCCACGATCACCGGCAGCAGGCGATGCCGTACGCGATTGCGCAGGAAAGCAACATTCCGATTCGAAGAATCCTCGCGCCACTCCTGGCCCCGCTCGCGCAGGAATGCCTCTAACGCGGCGCGCCGGAAGCGAAGCAATGGCCGCACCACCTCGCCGAATGCTTGCCCTTTCCCTTCAAAAATAATCCGCGGATGAATGCCGGCAAGCCCACGAATGCCGGTGCCGCGAAAAATGCGCAACAGAATTGTCTCTGCCTGATCGTCGAGAGTGTGCGCAGTCGCAATTTTGCTGACGCGCCCGCCGCGCGCGATTTCACGAAAAAAATCGTAGCGCGATGCACGCGCCGCCGCCTCGATGCCGGAACCAACGCTATTCCCGGAGGCATGACGCACATCAATCGGAGCCGCTCGAAGATGCAGTTCCAAGCCGTGTTGCTGCGCCAACTGCGCGACGAAGCGCTCATCACCGTCCGACTCTTCTCCGCGCAGCTTGTGATTGACATGCGCCATCGACAGCACGATCCCCAACTCTTCGCGCAACTCCAGCAGCAGACAAAGCAATGCCACCGAATCCGCCCCGCCTGAGACCGCTGCGGCTACGCGATCTCCCGCCCGCAGCGAATTGCCCTTCCGAATTGTTTGCAACAGCCGCTCAGCCAGTTGGTGCACGGAGAAATGGTACAGCACTTGCCAGTTGCCGGTTCCCAGTCGGCAGCCAGAACGGCCCCACCGGCAACTGAGAGCTGACAACTGAGAACTGCTTTTCTGCTATGCTTTCGCAAATGTGGGGGGGGTACCGCTGGACGGCTAGGTGTCTGCTGCTGGTCATGCTCGTCCCGGCCTTTGGGCCGATGGCGATGGCACAGGCTGGAGGTATGCACGGCCTGCGTGCTGTGGCCTCCGCGCAGACGGCCCCGACGGAAATGCCATGCCATCATGCGATGGCGCACTCGCAACTCATGCCATCCAAATCGTCGGCAGCTTCCCTGCAAGCGACCGACGACGGTAATTGCTGCGCGAACCATTGCTGCTGCGGTGCTTTCGCGTCGGAGTGGGCGCAGCCTGCTTCCGGACTACTCTGTTTTCTCGCTCTTGTGATTGAACCTGCCCTCCTGGCGCAAGGCGCGACGCTTCGCTCAAGCAATATCGTTGGACTCGATTCCGCCCGCGCTCCTCCTCGCAGCTAATCTTTTCGCCGACTCGGAATCACTCAGGAGCTATAGCCCGCGTTCTTTTTGGTTCCGGGTGGTGGAGCTAAAGCCACGCCCTTCCCAAAAAGAATTGCTGTCTCGCGAGGAGACCAACCCAATGACTTGCCTCAAGCTATTTGCCTTTGGCGCGCTGCTGCTGCTTGCGCCCGCAGCCGTCGCCAACGACTACGGCGCTGTTCGCGGCATCGTGCACGACCCGCAACATCGTCCCGTGCAAGATGCCATGGTGATGCTCAAGGCCAAATCGTCGGAGTGGGCGAAGAGCGTCACGACCAACGCGACAGGCGAATTCCAGATCAATGCCGTTCCTCTTGGCGACTACTCAGTGAGCGTCGCCAGCCAGGGCTTCGCGCAGACCGCTCGCGCTGTTACAGTCACTTCCGGCTCCGTGCCGGTGGTGCACTTTCAATTGCAAGTGGCGTCGGCGAACGAAAAAGTCACCGTCTCGGCCGCGCCAGCCGTGGTCGCCACGGACAGCTTCACCCCTACTACTCTCGTAAGCCGGCTCGATATCGAGCGCACACCGGGAGCCGACCAGATCAACAGTATGGCCATGATTACCGACTACGTCCCCGGAACCTACGTCACGCACGACATGCTGCACATGCGCGGCGGGCACCAGACGACCTGGCTGCTCGACGGCATTCCGGTTATCAACACCGCCATCGCGCAAAATCTTGGCCCGCAGTTCGACCCCAAAGATATGGATTATGTCGAGGTTGACCGGGGCAGCTATGGAGCGGAGTTTGGCGATCGCACTTATGGCGTCTTCAACGTCGTGCCGCGCACCGGTTTTGAGCGCGACCGGCAAGCGGAACTGGTCATGACGGCCGGCAACTTCTATCAGACCGATGACGCGCTCAGCTTTGGCAGCCATACCGACCGCTTCGCGTATTACGCCAGCGTCAACGGCAATCGCAGTGATCTCGGCCTGCAGCCGCCCGTCCCGCAGGTGGTGCACGATGCTGAAAACGGCGTCGGCGGATTCGGCTCGTTTATCTTTAACGTCGATCCCTCGAACCAGCTTCGCCTGATGACCTCAGTTCGCCGCGATTATTATCAGATCCCTTACGATCCCGATCCCAACGACTTCGAAAACTCGAATCCGAGCGGCTATCCGAGCATAGGTCTTCGCGATGGGCAAACCGAGGTTGACACTGGTCTGCTCTTTACTTGGCTGCACACTTTCAACTCGCATCTTCTGACCACCGTTTCTCCGTTCTTCCACTACAACAGCGGAGACTACGCCAGTAATCCGAAAGACGATCCCGTGGCCACCACCGAAAATCGCGCCTCAAACTACGCCGGCGGCCAGGCCAGCTTCGCAGCTAATTACAAGAAAAATGATCTACAGGTCGGATTTCTTAGCTTCTACCAGCGCGACTCACAGCTCTTCGGAGCAACGTTCAATCCCACGGTTCAAGCACAGTGCATAACCCCGACCGACCCGACCGGGGTCTGCACGCCTTTCAGCGATTCCGAGCACCCCACCGCCAATCTCGAAACGTTTTATATCGATGACAAATTTAATCCCTTTTCCTGGCTGACTCTCTCTGCTGGCATGCGCCCCACGCGCTTTTCGGAAGGCAACTTCGCGGTGGATTCACTCGAAGCGCCCATCTCCGAGTCGGCCATCAGCCCCCGCTTTGGCGCTACGCTTACGATTCCCAAGATTGACTGGACGTTCCGCGCTTTCTACGGACACTACTATCAAGCGCCGCCCATCGAAACGGTCTCCGGCACGCTGGAAGCCCTGTGTCAGCCGTCGAACGGCTGCGGGTTTTTGCCGCTTCACGGCGAGCGCGACGAAGAACATCAGTTCGGAGTCACGATCCCCTATCGCGGGTGGGTGCTCGACGCCGACACCTTTAAAACTGACGTCGCCAATTTTCTCGACCACAACAACATCGGAGCTTCGAACATTTTCTTCCCGCTCACCGATACCAGAGCCTTGATTCGGGGATGGGAGCTCACATTGCGCTCTCCGCGAATCGCGCACCGCGGCCAGGTTCACCTCGCCTACTCGAACCAGATTGCCGAGGGTGGCGGCGTCATCACCGGCGGACTGAATAACGCCCAGGTGTGCCCACCCGGCATTTACCTCTGCCCGCTCGATCACGATCAACGCAACACACTCAACGTCGGCGGCGATGTCACACTCCCTTGGCGGTCTTATGCCTCGACCAACGTCTACTACGGCTCCGGATTCACGAACGGACAACAAGGTGTCCCGGGCTGGCCTTACCCAGGGCAGTATCTCCCCAGCCACACCAGCTTCGATCTTTCATTGGGCAAAGATTTCGGCGATCGCTTCAGCGCTTCGGTTAGCGCTCTTAACGTGGCTAATCGCCGCGTGATTTATGATGACAGCCTGACTTACGGCGGATTCCACTGGAACCTGCCGCGCCAGATCTACGTACAGGTTCGGTATCGGTTCCATTACTAACAATGAAACGATAGAAGCTGCCTCGCGTTGTAGAGTACAGTTCAGTTCTGATCATGGTTGCCGATACTGCTCATTCCGGCGCGTCTCCGTCAGCGCCAGATCGTCTGGATAACGATCATCCGAGTAACGATCGGCCGAATGACGCTCGCTTGCGTGACGAACGTCCGGCCGCGGCGCTTCCGCCGCTCGCCATCGCCATTCTGATCGCCCTCTGCGCCGCGAAAATACTGCTGCACGTTTTCACCAGCCTGCGGCACTACGGCTATTTCCGCGACGAACTCTATTACCTCGACATGGCTCGCCACCTTGACTGGGGATATGTCGATGCTGCCCCGCTCGTCGCGGTCTATGCCAAGATCGCGCTGCTGGTGGGCGGTTCACTGGCAGCGCTGCGCATCACTCCTGCGCTCGCGGGCGCCGCGCTCATCGCTCTCACCATGCTTATCGCCCGTGAACTCGGCGGAGGACGCTACGCGCAGTTCCTCGCCGGCCTATCCATTCTGCTCTGCCCATCTATTCTGGTGACGGACAGCCTGCTCACCATGAACGCCTTCGAACCGCTGTTCTGGATGGGCTGCATCTGGATCGTCGCTCGCATCCTGCGCACGGGAGACTCGCGCCTCTGGCTGTGGTTCGGCGTGCTCGCCGGGTTTGGTCTGGAGAATAAGCACTCCACATTATCTTTTGGATTCGCCGTCACTCTCGCGCTACTTCTGACGCACAATCGCCGCGAGTTCACACAAAAGTGGATCTGGATCGCCGGCGTCATCGCGGTCGCGATTTTTCTGCCTAACATCATCTGGCAAATCCGCCATCACTTCCCGACCATCGAAGACCTCGCCAACGTCCGCCGCGAACACAAGAATGTTGTTCTCCCGCCGCTCGCGTTCGTCAAAGAGCAGATCATCGACCTGCATCCGGTTCTGCTGCCGGTCTGGCTCTCGGGGCTGGTCTGGTTTCTCCGCGATCGTCGGTGGCGCGTGCTCGGCCTGACCTTTGTCATCTTCTTTGTCTTGATGGAGGTTGCGCACGGCAAGAACTACTACGTGTTTCCGATTTATCCCATGGTGTTCGCCGGCGGTGCCGTTGCGTTTGAGCAAGCCATTGACCGATGGCTAGCAGTTCGTGCTGCCTGGGTGCGAACGATCCCGCGCGCGGCCATCGTTGCCATCATCGTGCTCGCCGTGCTTCCCTTCATTCCGATGGCGACCTGGATGCTGCCGCCGGAGCGGCTTCTCGCCTATCAGAACGCTCTCGGATTCAAACCCGCGAAGGCTGAGGTTGCTCATGAATCGCTGTTGCCGCAACCCGTTGCCGACCAGTTCGGATGGCCCGAGTTGGTGAGTGAAGTCGCCGGGGTCTACAATTCGATGCCCCCGGATGAGCGCGTTCAGACTGGCATCTGGGCCGGCAACTACGGCGAAGCCGGCGCGATTAATTTGTTCGGTCCCGCCTACGGACTGCCCCGCGCCTACTCGCGTCATCAGAATCACTGGTATTGGGGCCCGCCGCCGCAGGTTTACAAGAACCTCATTGTGATCCAGTGGGGCCTCGACGACGTGCGCGACAACTGCACTTCCTATCAGGCCTTCGATCACTACCAGCGCTTTGGCATGGGCGAAGAAAATAGGCCTTTCTATCTCTGTCGCGGGGTAAAGTTCGATATCCAGAAAATCTGGTGGCACTCGCACCACTGGAACTGAGGTCACGCACGCTGATCCGCAAAGTGCATTCACCACGGAGCCACAGAGTCACGGAGAAAAACTTGCGACTGCAATAGCCAAAGTAGAAAGGTTTTCGCTCAACCGTTGTCTCCCTCCGTGTCTCCGTGCCCCCGTGGTGAGCGTCGCGCGCGACTTTCGATTGACCGATTTCGACAGCGCACGATAGACTAGTTGAGTTTGCCTGTACTTGCGGACCCGTTCTGGGGCCGCGCCGCGTTTCCGGTCAGAAGCCGCAGCGGAAAAACAGCAAGCATATTTATTTTGTGCCGGGCTACGCTCGGCGAGGCAGGTGAGGGCGCCCGCCTCTACGTGAGTTATCTTACGTGAGTTCTAGTTCTTAAGGAGAAACTATGTACGCGGTGATCCGCGCAGGTGGTAAGCAGTATCGTGTCGCTCCGGGAGATGTGATCCGGGTCGAAAAACAGGCTGACAAAGACGGACGCGTCGACTTCGGCGACGTGCTGGCGGTTTCGGCTGAGGCGGGCAACGTCGCGCCTCCGGGATCGCAGGCGTTCGTAACCGGCGAGGTCGTCGAGCAGGGACGCGGCAATAAGATCCTGGTCTTCCACTACAAACGCAAAAAGCAATACAAAAAGCTGCGTGGACATAGGCAGGACTACACCGCCGTCCGCATCACCGAGATCGGATTCGATGGGCAGTCGTTCAAAGCGCCCGAGCTTCCGAAGAAAGAAAAGAAGGTGAAGGCGGCGCACGAAGCCGGCGAGCACGAGGAAGTGAAAACTTCGAAGCGCCCAGGGAAGAAAGCCGTGAAGCGCGCGGCGCACGCGCACGCGAAGAAATCGGCACCGAAGAAGAAGACGGCGAGCAAGAAAAAGAAGTAAATACCGAGAACTGGCAACTGGCCCAGAAACTGGATAACGACTTATGGCGCATAAAAAAGGACAAGGCACTTCACGAAACGGGCGCGACTCGAACGCGCAGCGACTTGGCTTCAAAGCTTTCGGCGGGCAACTGGTGCCTGGCGGCACCATCATCGTCCGCCAGCGCGGCACGCGCGTGAAGCCCGGGTTGAACGTGGGACGCGGCAAGGACGACACGCTCTTCGCCAAGATCACCGGACGCATCAAGTTCGTCGACAAGGGATCGATGGGCAAGTTTGTGATGGTCGAGCCCGAAGCAATCGCAGCGGAGTAGTCGTCGGTAGCAACGCGATTCTGCCTTTGCTTTTGGCGGCGGCTTTGGGTGGCGCAGCGCTTCAGCGCTGCGATCACGGTTTTGTTTTGATAGCCCCTTTAGGGGCTGCGGCGGCCTCGGCTTCGAGTCGGGGCTTTTTCGTTGCGGCCTTTTTCATCCTCCATGTTTATCTATATCTATGTTTATCGATGAAGCCAAAATTCGGGTGAAAGCCGGCGACGGCGGCAACGGCTGCATGGCCTTTCGCCGGGAGAAGTTTGTCCCGCGCGGTGGTCCCTCCGGCGGCGACGGCGGACGCGGCGGCGACGTGGTGATGGAATCGAGCGAGCGTCACAACACGTTGGTCCATTTCCGCTTCAATCCCGAATACACCGCCGAGCGCGGCCGCCACGGCGAGGGCTCGAAAAAGACTGGTCGCGATGGCGAAGGGGTTGTCCTCAAAGTGCCGGTGGGCACAATCGTCTATGACGAAGACACGGGCGAACTCGTCCACGATTTTTCGCGTCCCGACGAGCGCGTCGTGATTGCGCGCGGCGGACGCGGTGGACGCGGCAACGCCCAGTTTGCCACTTCGACGCATCAGGCGCCGCGCGAGCACGAAGACGGACGTCCCGGCGAAGATCGCCATTTTCGCCTGGAGCTGAAGCTTCTGGCCGATGTCGGCCTCGTCGGCTATCCGAATGTAGGCAAGTCGACGCTCATCTCGCGCATCTCGGCCGCTCGCCCAAAGATTGCCGATTATCCCTTCACCACCCTCGAACCGAATCTAGGCGTCGTGCTCGTCGGCGACAAAGGAAAAGAAGAGAGCTTCGTAGTCGCCGACATTCCCGGACTGATCGAAGGCGCACACACCGGCTCCGGCCTCGGCACCCAATTTCTACGCCACATCGAGCGCACGCGTTTGCTGGTGCACATGGTCGATGTCTCCGATGGCAGCGGCCGACCCGATGTGGTGAATGACGTTGAGGTAATCCGCGGCGAGCTGGCGAGTTTCGGTGCGGGCCTCGAAAAGAAGCCGACGCTAATGGTCGCATCGAAAATCGATGTGGCTAACCCCGAGAAGCTTAAGAAGCTAAAGCAGTGGACTACCCGTCGAAAGTTGAAGCTCTATCCGATTTCGGCAGTGACGGGCGAGGGAATTGACAAGCTCAAATACGCGATGGCTGAGGGCGTGGAGAAGGTGCGGAAGGCAGCCGCGCGTGCAGAAGGAAAGGAGGTCTCTCTCTACGGGTCTTAAATGGGCCAGCTCGCTGCAGGTTGCGGTTGCTAGCGTAATGGAGATTCTTCGCCGGTTATCCAGTTCGATCGGCGAATGGTGTTGGCTATAACGGCCATCGTGTGGCAAAAGTTTCACATCCTGAGTCGGGCGCAAGTTTTGGTCGTAGCCTCGGTGTGCGCGGCTGCTGTCGCGCTTGGGGTTGCGCTTGCTTCGATTCCCGCGGATGGGACTTCGTGGCATCGTTTCCTTGGCCCCTTTCGCCAACTTGATCCGTTCATAAACTTCGGTTCTGCCGTTGTAGCCGTCCTTCCCGTTTTTCTGGTGCACTACCATTTAGCCCGGCTGGGAGCATTGCTAGACCTTGTTGTTTTCAGTTTCGGCGTGCTTTTTGACTCATGTCTGCGCCGGCCTCGTGTTCGTATTCCGAGTGGTGGGTCCCGTGATCGTCCTGCAGGAGGCTACATATGCGGGCCTATGGCTGCTACTTAGTTTGCGGATCTTATGGGCACACGTAAGAGCGTCCAATTCCAGCACCATCCAGGACACGCAGCGATTGCTGCACCTAGTCCCTGATCCCCGAATTTCATAGTTGGTGGTATCCGCGATCACACTCAGACCGGATCTCTGCCGGGAATCCCGATCGTGCCGCGGTCCCCCGGTCGCCCCAACATGCTAGAATTTCAAGAGCTTTTGACCCTAAGCCATCCTGGACCCTGTTTTGATCGAGCTGGCACCTTCGATACTCGCGGCGGATTTCGCTCATCTGGCGGATCAGGTGGACCGGGCTACGGCTGGCGGTGCCAGCGTCATCCACGTCGACATCATGGATGGCCACTTTGTGCCCAACCTGACCGTCGGGCCTCCGGTTGTGAAATCGTTGCGGCGGGCAACTCAGCTACCGCTTGATTGCCATCTCATGATAGAAAACCCTGACCAGTACATTCCGGATTTTGCGGAATCGGGAGCCGACTGGATTTCGGTGCATCAGGAGGCCTGCCGCCACTTGAACCGGGCGCTGCACCTGATCAAGCAGCATGGTTGCCGCGCCGGAGTGGTGATCAATCCGGCGACTCCGGTGGGCACGCTCTGCGAAGTGCTCGATATCGTCGATTATGTGCTGGTGATGAGCGTGAACCCGGGATTTGGGGCGCAAAAGTTTATCCCCTCCACGCTGCATAAAATGAGAAAGCTCGCGGAAATTCGCGCTGAGAGAGGCTACTCTTACCGCATCGAAGTAGATGGAGGCGTCGCCCTGGAGACGGTTGCCGAAGTAGTCCACGCCGGGGCAGAGATTCTAGTAGCGGGCAATGCGGTATTCGGCAAGGGAGATCCCAAAGTAAACGCCGAGACGCTGCTGGAAGCGGCGCGGAGCGCAAGTTTGCAGCGAGTGTAAAGTCAGTTCCACCACGGAGACGCGGAGTCACGGAGAAAGGAATTTTTTGTACTTGCTTTCTCCGTGTCTCAGTGCCTCCGTGGTGAAAAAGCTTTTGAGGTGCTGAGGTGCTAATGATGCGTCGTAATTTTATCGTCCTACTACTCGCGTTTCTGCTGGCGCTAACCGTGGCCTGCACCAACAAGAAATCGCAGAATCCGCTGGCTAACGTTGGATCGAAGCAGCCCGACAAGGTGCTGTTTGACCGCTCCATGGATGCCATGAAGCACAATCGCTTTGACGTGGCGCGCATGACGCTCCAGACGCTCATCAACACCTATCCCGACTCAGAGTACATCGCGCGTGCCAAGCTGGCCGTGGCGGATTCGTGGTACGCCGAAGGCGGCACCACCGCAATGGCGCAGGCCGAAATCGAATACAAAGACTTCCGCACCTTTTTTCCCAATATGCCCGAGGCGGCCGAAGCACAGCTGAAGGTTGCGAACATTCACTACCAGGAGATGGAAAAGCCTGACCGTGACTTCACCCACGCCATGCGCGCTGAAGAAGAGTACCGTGCGCTGATTCAGGAATACCCCGACAGCAAGCTGGTGCCGCTGGCGCGACAGCGCTTGCGCGAAGTGCAGGAAGTTCTGGCCGAACGTGAGTTCGAGGTCGGCCGATTTTATTATCTGCGTCTGTCCTATCCGGCTGCGATCGCGCGGCTGAAAACGCTGGTCGAGCGCTATCCGCTCTACAGCGGAGCCGACGAGGCGTTGTTCCTAATCGGACAATCGTACGAACGCGAAATCGACATAGTCCGAAAGAACCCGCACTCGAATGAAGTGATCAAGACCCAGATGATCGACGAACTGACGAAAGAAGCTTCCGATGCCTATGACAGGATCATCACCCGCTATCCCGCGATGTACCGCGGCTTGGATGCAAAGGCCCGTCTGGAGGCGCTGCATCAGCCCGTCCCGCGGCCCACACGAGCGGCTCTCGATCAGAACAAAAGAGAAGAGGCAAGCCGCCAGGAATCAGGCACGCTTACGAACATGCTGAACGGCTTTGAGAAACATCCGGACGTGGCCAAGGCGGCGCGCGTAGGCGATCCGATTATGGTCGATCCGGACCCGGTCACGGCGGGAGACGTCGTGAGAAATTTGACCAAGGCGGGATTGGGACTGGGCGGCGACAATAAGCTCACCGTGCAAACAATCAATGGAAAGGTTCCAGCGAACGAGCCGACTCCGCGTTCCGATGCCGGGACAGCCTCCGTCGATCCATCGGTACCGGCGCCCGGGGACCAGCCTGCGCCCCAAGGCCCGGCAGCAGCCGAGCTAAAGCCGAATGCGGCTGATCCCAATGAATTGAAGCCCAATGTTGCTTCCGATCCGACTGCGCTGCCTCCGCTGCAACAAAACAACGAGCTCGACATGAGCAACGGCACGCCGAGCAGCGCTTCCGCCACGACCTCTACATCGTCTAAAAACACGGAAATGGCGGATATTTCTTCCAGCAAAAAGAAAAGGAAGAAAGGCTTGGCGAAGCTGAACCCGTTCTAGGCAGGTCAGAGGTTGGAGGTCAGATTGCAGAGGTTGGTACCGGTTTACTCGCCGCACAATCTGCCCCTTTACACCTCTGCAACCTGACCTCTGACCTGCCTCCCCAACAGGCTAGGAACGGTCGTAACCTGTTACCTTCACGGGAATCATTGACTTAGGTGGGGCGACAAGGTACTTTCGCGTTATCTCTCCTTATTTGTGGCGAAGGGTGACACTTGGCGCGGAAAATACTGCTTGCCGATGACAGTGTGACTGCCCAGAACATGGGGCGCAAGATCCTGGCCGATGCTGGGTATGACGTCGTCACGGTCAACAACGGGTCTGCCGCACTTAAGCGGATCACAGAAATCAAACCCGACCTCATCGTGCTGGATGTATATATGCCTGGCTACAGCGGGCTTGAAGTCTGCCAGCGAATAAAAGATGCCGCCGAAACGGAGCACATTCCGGTACTGCTGACGGTAGGGAAACTCGAACCTTTCAAACCCGAAGAGGCCCGCCGCGTCAGGGCTGATGGCCATATCGTAAAGCCCTTCGAGGCCAGCGAACTGCTCACCGCGATCACGCGGCTCGAGGATCGCATGGTGCCGCAACAATCCGACGGTCGCTTCGGTACTTCCGTGTCCGGCGTGGAGCGCTTCGGCGGCGAGGGTGGCGGTCGAAAAGCGGAGAGCACCGATGCCGACACCGGCTGGAAGAGCCGGCTGCGTTTTCCCTCCAAGAAAAAGAAGGAAGAACCCGAGCCAGAACCAGAGGATGTCGCGGCGGCAGCGCCCTTCCGTGAATTCCGCAAAGCTAAAGGTAAATCCGCTGCAGGCGCGCCCTTCGCCGTCAAGGCCCCACCACCGCCGGGACAGGAACCCGGCCTCGTTCCGGATATTCCGCGCGATATTACGCCAGCCGAACTAGACGCGCTGAGCGCGCTTGCCGCGAAACTCGATGGGCCGATCCCGACGGCCGAAAATATTGTGCCGCTCGCGGAAGCCACGCCGGCCGCTCAATCCGCGTCCGACCGAACCAACCCGAATGCTGCTCCAGTTGAAAGGGTCTCGCCGGAAACAGCGGAGGCTGAGGTCCCTAAGACCTACGCGGAAATTCTCGCGGCGGCGGCCGAAGCGAAAAAAGAAAAAGAAAACAACGCGGAAGTTGAAAGGCCGCTGCCCGCGGTTGAATCGGCCGCCGCACCCGTCGAAGCTCTGGCAGCTCTGATCGCAACTGCGGTGGAATCTGGAGTACCGGGCGAAGTTGAAATTCCAGTAAAGCGGGTAGAACTCGCCATCGAAGCCGTGGCAGTGGCTGAACCCGCTCCGATCTCGCCCGGGGCGCAGGACTCCGCGCTCGCGCCATCGCAAATTCAACCTTCTGAGACTCGACCCGCCGAACTCCCGGTCGCGGCGGTCACGGTTAACACCGCCTTCCTTTCGCAGGATCCCGCTCCCGTGGACAGGCACGGTGAGCCGATGTTCACTACGGCAGCGAATGCCATTGAACAGCTAGCGATTGCCTCCGCCAACGCCCAAGAAAAGGCTGAACCGAAAGCACTCGAAGCGGTGGCGCAAGAGAAGACTACGGCCGGCGCTCCCGAGGCAGCGGCTATCGCGAAGCCCGAAGAAAACAAATCCGAGCCATCGCGCGCGCAACATTCAAAAGCCGAAGAGCCGGACGCTCAAGAAAAAGCCCACGCTGAGCCAGCCAATGCTGAGCCACTGCCGGCCGCTGCCGCTCAAACGGAGAAGTCTCCCTCCGAACATTTAAAGCCCGAAGCTGTCCAACCGGCTCCTGTTGCCGCGTCTGCCCGCCAGTCAGCGGCGCTAGAAGAGTCGTCGCCGAGCGATGCCGAACTGGCCCAGGCCTTGCGCCTGCTGACGCCTGCGGGCGGAAACTCGGACTCAGCAGTCATTCCATCCCAAGGCACTCTGGTCGCAGCCGGTCAGTTGTTGGCCGAAGAAGCACTCCGCAATGCAGCATCCGGCCCCCACTGGATCGCTCAGTCGGTTGCTCTCAGCCCCGAAGAAGCCTCAATTTCTTTGGAAGCGGAAATGTTCCGCGCGTTTATGACCGTTTCGCCGTCGGCTGTCGCCTCCCTCGATCCGGCACGTATGGCTGGAGTGTCCGCAATCGAGGCGGCAGTTGAGAGCCGCCTGGCAGCGGCAGAGTTAGCCGGTGTGAAAGCTCCAGCAGACCGATACCTGGAGCAAGCTTCATCAGCACCCCTGCCAGAAGTTGCAGCCGCGGAAGCATCCGCCAAAGTTGCACAGACGACTTCGACCGAAGGCAGTTCGCAAACGGAAACGAGCGAACCAGAAAAGATCAAAGCGGAAGCGATTGATACCGCACCCGAGCCAGAAAAAACCGAAGTAGAGACCATAAAAGCAGAGACGAAAGAAACAGAGACAAAAGATTCCCCGGCAAGAATCGCCGAGGAATCGCCTGCGGCCTCCGCAGTTGCATCCAGTCAGTCTGCGATCGACTCGGCGGTGCAACCAGACGAGCAACCCGTTAGCAGCACGACCGCGCCAGCGATCGCAGCTGTCGCGGAAGAGATTCAGGATTCAAGTTCAGAAGTCGGGAGTGAGGAATCCATGGCGAGAGACATTAAATCGAAATCGGGCACATCAAACTGGCATCAAATCCGTACCGCAGTCGCTGGCGCTGCCCCTGGCACGAATCTGGTGGAGGCGGCGAAACAGGCCGAAAGCGCGTCTGAAGAGTCTCCCAAGGCTATGGCAGCTGCGGCCGCGGAAGGGTCGTCTGCTTCCGCACCTGACGCCGGCACAATCGCCAGCATCGTAGACAGTGTGATGGCCGATCTTCGCCCGAAGATCGTGGAAGAGATCGCAAAGAAGCTCGCGGGAAAATAAACAAACTCTTAGGCACGGAAACGCCATCCACCGCTTCTCATCGGCCGGCGTTCTTCCATCCGCGTTAGTTAGACCGAGAATTAGCCGAACTTCGTCACGGAATGATCAAAAAATCACTTAACCCGTTCAGAATCAGTTTAGGCAACCGCCGGGTCTACACTACCATTTGCGATTGAGCTGAAAACGCTCAGGTAGCTCGGGTTTTGGGGCTAGAACACCCGGACACGGCTCTAACTCTATACAATCTGGGTTGTGCGGCGGCACAACGAGGAGACAAAGACCGGGCAATTGCGCTATTGAGTCAGTCGGTGGATCATGGACTCGCTCGAAACGCCGACTTAGGAATTGAAACAGACACAGATTTCACTTCACTGCATGGCGATCCGCGCTTCATAGCCCTTGTCGCTCACGCCAAACGGGTCGCTGAGGCCAAGCAGAAAGCAGCACCCACACAAGCACCGCAATGACACTGAAGCCGGGTCTCCGTCCCCGGGCCTCCGTCGTAAGAGGCCTGCAGTTTGAGTATTGTGCCGATTCGCAGTTGCGGTCCTCAGTGCTTCCATTCCAAGTACGTCTCTAGCAACACCACCGCTGCGGAGAAGAGCAGAGCTTTTTCCTATTCGTAAGAGGCCTCGCAGTCAAGCGCAGATTCCATTTTCTAGGTCCAGAAATCCCTACAAAAATCTTTCCCGACCACCTTAGCTTTTTTCTTGTCTCCTCCTGTCAGTTTTCCCGCAGCTTTCCGCATGTAGGTATGGAGGTGGCTCAGAAGACGGCCATACGGGGTCCATCGGAGGCTCCGAGGGCCACGGAGATCACCCAAAACCGATTGCCCCCGCAGAAATGGAGAGAAGGCCATCATGAACAACCTAAAGATGAAACTCAGCTGGTTTTCGATATTGCTTGTCAACCTGTGCGCACTCACCGCGGCTTACGCTCAAATCACACCCAGCGGCGACAGCTACACCAACACCGCAGATCCGACCACGAACTACGGCGCCAAGACACTGCTCGACGTTGAGAGTGCCTTGCAGACTGCTTACATTCAGTTCAATCTGTCGTCGATTCCGGCAGGCTACACCAGTGCTGACATTACCAAGGCCACGTTGAAGCTCTATGTCAATACCGTGACCAAGGCGGGCAGCTTTAATGTGGACTACGTCAATGGCACATGGTCGGAGGGGACGATCGACGCCAACAACGCTCCCGCGCTCGGATCGACGATTGCCGCCAGTGTCCCGCTCACCACGGCGGATAAGAACCAGTACATCCTCATCGACATCACCACGGCGCTGCAGGCATGGCTCAACGGAACTGAGACCAATTACGGCATCGCGTTGGTCGGCAATAGTCCGTTGAACGCGAGCTTCGACAGTAAAGAAAGCACGACGACGAGTCACGCGGCCGAATTGGACATTGTGTTCGCCGGAGGCGGGGGTGGCGGAATCACGGGGATCACAACCGCCAGCGGCAGTGGCCTGATCGGTGGCGGCACCAGCGGCACGCTGAACCTTAGCCTGCTCACCACTTGCAGCTCGGGTCAGGTCCTGTCCTGGAGCGGATCGGCCTGGGCCTGCACCACGGTGAAAGGAACGGGCACGGTGACGAGCGTAGGCAGCGGACTCGGCCTTACCGGTGGCCCGATCACCACCAGGGGAACGCTGAGTATCGATACGACCGCAGTGCCTCTGTTGGCGTCATACAACAAGTTCACGATAGGGCAAGAGATCAACACTAGCGGCAACAGCGACGGGCTGGACGCGTTCGCCAGTGGAACCAATTACAACGGAGTTTACGGCCTTTCATCTGCGACCTCCGGTACATCGGCTGGAGTGCTTGGTATTTCAACTAGTATTACTGGCTACGGTGTCTACGGTGCCAGCGGGGCCACAGGCGGCACGGGCGTGTACGGCACGAGTTCTGGCGGCTTCGCGGTTTATGGCAATGCCAGCGGCGTCGCATCAATTGGAGTGTACGGGTCCGGTTATAACGAGGGCGTCTACGGGACTAGCGCAACCGGCTTCGGCCTCGACGGATTCGGAATAACAGGTGTAGCCGGAGAATCGTACGTGTGCTGCAGCGGTTTCGGCGGCGCTTTCTACGGTTTTAACGCCGAGTTCGGTTCGGGCCAAAACGGTACGACTGGGGTCTTTGCCGAAGGGGGCTTCGGTGACCCGTATAACGTTACCGGCGGAGGTGCAGGAGTGTATGCCCTCGGCGGCAACGGAACGAACAGTGACGGCCAGGGCGGCTTCTTCGAGGGGGCGGACAGCTCTGCCTACGGCGATGGAATAGATGCGGTCGCGGGCAGCGGTTACGCCGGATTCTTTAACGGCAACGTCGACGTCGCCGGCGCAATCACTGCCACCACAAAGGATTTCAGGATCGATCATCCGCTCGACCCCGCCAACAAGTACCTGGTGCACGCCTCGGTCGAGTCCTCCGAGATGATGAACATCTACACCGGCAACGTCACCACCGACGCTCAGGGTGGGGCGACGGTGCAGCTTCCGGAGTGGTTCCAGACGCTCAACACCGATTTCCGGTACCAGTTGACGGTGATCGGGCAGTTCGCGCAGGCCATCGTCGCTCATAAGATCGAGAACAATCAGTTCGCTATCAGGACCAACGCTTCCAACGTGGAAGTGTCATGGCAGGTCACGGGCGTGCGCCAGGATGCCTATGCCAAGGCGCATCCGCTGGTGGTCGAAGAAGAGAAGGATGCGCGGCTGAAGGGCTTCTACATTCATCCCGATCTTTATGGTGCGCCTCAGGAAAAGCAAATCGAGTGGGCGCGCCATCCGGAAATGATGAAACAAATGAACGCAAAACGAGAGGCACATCCAGCCAGGCCGTCGAGCCCGCGTACGCCAGTTCCACCCTTAAGAGCGACTCCAGCGGTTGGAGCAGGCAAGTAAGCACCTGACACAGTGTGCTGGTGTCGTTCTTTCCATGGCAAGGAGGCAGCCGAACACTTTTCCAAACGAGCACGGGGAAAAAGAAATAGAACCGGTTAGAGAGTTGCGACCCGCGGTTTCCAAGGGTCCCGGCTCTTCGAATTGACAACCACAATGCAGTATTCGATCACACGAACTCAAAACTGAATTCTCTAGGAGAAGGTTATGTCATACATGCTGGATGTTCTGAGAACTTACTGGAACGGTTCGCGCAGACTTGCGGTTGTTTGCTCTCTGCTGCTTGCGCTCGCCGCCGCTTCGGTTCAAGGTCAGACCTACAACGACCTTTACGACTTCAATTGTGCTATTGGAACCTGCTTCCCTTACAACTTTGGTTATCTTACCCAGGGACTGAAAGGCAATCTTTTCGGTACCAGCACTCAAACCAACACATTTCTCCTGGGAGGGGTTTTTGAGATTTCAAGGACAGGCGGACTCGTCGCGAATTTTTATGATTTCGACGGTTTGAGCGACGGTGGGTTTCCGAATGGAGGTGTGACTCTCGCCTCCGATGGCAACTTTTATGGCACAAGCGCGGCCGATGGGGCTTTTGGCTTCGGCACCCTCTACCAGGTTACTCCCGCGCAGACACAAAACGTTAAGCATGCATTCACCAGTACCGAAGGCGCTCCTCTGGTTGCGCCCGTTGAGGTTAACAACGGGACCACTGACGCCCTGTACGGTGTGACCAATAACGGAACAACTTACCAGCTAACCCTCCCGAAGGGAACCTACAAGAATTTCCCCAAGAAAGCTCCTGGCACAGCCTTTGGACCATTGATCCAGGCTCCGGACGGCAATTTGTACGGCGTCACTCAAACCGGTGGAACAAATAATCTGGGTACTGTTTTCCAGATGACCGCGGCGGGAGTAATCAAGGTTATCCACAGTTTTAGCGGCAGCGATGGGTCTTCTCCAAACGGTCCTCTCACCTGGAATCTCAGCGAAATCACATGGGATAAAAACCTGTACGGTACCACGGCTACCGGTGGCGCCAACGGCAGCGGCGAGATTTTTCAGGTCTCAACAACGGGGGCGTTTAATGTGCTGCACAATTTCGACGGTTATGTCGGCGGGCTCACTTGCAACAACGATGGCGGTAGCCCAGTCGCTGGACTGACATTCGACTCAAATGGTCTGTTCTATGGCGTGACGAGCGTTGGAGGAGCGAAATGCATTGGAACGGTCTTCGATACCAATACCACCGGAGGCTTCAAGAAGATATTTGATTTCGACGAAAGTGGTGCGACGCCTTACTACGGTGACCTCGCCTACACAACTCTCATGAAAGGTACGGATGGGTGCTTTTACGGATTGACCTCCTCGGGAGGGAAACCGAACGGTCAGACCAACCCGATGGGAAATGCCTATAGCCTTTGTCCCGAAAACACAATCCACATTGTCAGAGTCGAAGGCCCCGTCTTTGTCGCTCCGGGTGTGGCAGTCGAGATCCTGGGGGACAACCTGACGGAAGCCTTCCAAGTCGCCTTCAACGGAGAGTCAGCTCAATTTTCGCCGCAGGCCGATACATTTCTGACCGCCCAGGTGCCGACCGATGCCGTCGATGGATTCGTCACCGTGACCCTTGAGAGCGGTCTGCAGATGCAAACCGACTCCCCGATTCACATTCTCCCCACCATCACAAACCTCGATCCTTCATCAGGCCCTGTGGGAACACAGGTCGGCGTCGTCGGTGGCGGCTTCGTAGGAGCAAAGAAGGTGACCTTCGGCGGAGTCAAGGCGAGTTTCACGGTGGTGACCCCGACTTTAATCCAGGCAACGGTGCCAAGTGGCGCCAAGACCGGCAAGGTCGCGGTCAAAACACCGAACGGCACTGCCCAGAGTAAACAGACATTCACCGTCAACTGAACGGAACCGGGGGCGCTCAGTCGCGCCCCCGAACATCGGCACAAAGGAGAATAGGTATGAGGAAAACGACAAATGTACTTTCCATAGCATTATTTTTGGCTCTCGCCGGGCTTGGCTTTGCCCAAACCCATTCGGTCCCAGACCATCTCGGGATGATTTCACGCCCCGCGCACGCTGACCCCATGGTCTTAACCGCCAAAGAAACGCTGAGAGCGACTTATTCCGATTCAGGCTCTACAGGCGGGTTCAATTCCAGTTGCAGCTTTGCCGGTTGCATTTCCCCTCCGTCGACGATTTACAGCAATAACATCACCTGTCCCGTTCTAGTTGGCAAGACCTGCACCTACGATATCCAGATCGCGGGACAAGTAATGTCGGGCGGGAATAGCGACGCTGTCGGCGAGAACGGACTCTATCAATTCCTCATCGACGGCGCGCCCCCGACGGGCGGCGGAACAGATATCAATGGCAATTACTCGTGGCAATACGCTGGACCCGAGTTCGAGTTCGGAACTTCTTACAACGTGCACTCCAAGGTGACTAACGACGTCGCCAATCAGGCGCATACCATTAGCGTCAGCGTTCTGTGTGAAGAGGTTAATGGTGATCTCAACGGTTGCTGGGCCTTCTCGGGCTTCCAGACGATGGTCGTGCGAGTGTGGACCCCCTAATTATTAGACGGAACCGGATAGCGGAGTGCATCGTCGAATCCCCAACATTGAGCGTGTCGGAACAGATGAGGAGAGAGTCTATGTCACGGCCAAAAATTGCTGATATCGAGATAAAGAATGAAAGAGGCTTACGTTGGTTTGTACTCGCCGGGGTTTTGTTCTTAACCTCGGTCGTTCCACTGCGAGCTCAAAGCTATAACGACCTTTGGGACTTCAGCTGCCCCACCAACAACCTGTGTAACCCGGTCAATTTTGGCCAGTTCGTCCAAGGCCGGGACGGCACTCTCTACGGAACCGTTTTGAACGGTGGCGAACAGAACCTGGGACCGGGCGGGCTGTTCAATTTGAACCAATTCGTCAACTCATTCCACGGATCCAATTACAGCGTGAGCGGTTTTAGCGCCGGTTTGACGTTGGCGAGTGATGGTTACTTTTATGGGACCACTCTATCAGGCGGGACATTCGGCTACGGAACAGTCTTTCGCGCCGACACATCTCTAAATCTCACGATCTTGCACAGCTTCAACGGAACTGACGGCGTGACGCCGCTGACTCCTCCCGTCCAGGGCCCGGACGGGAATCTTTATGGTGTCACCAGCTCGGGGACGACTTACCGCATCACGCTTCCGGCGGGAACATTTAAGCAGCTGACCAAGAACATACCCAACAACTACCCCACGACCCAGTACGCCACCCTGGCACCGCTCTACCTGGCATCCGATGGAAATTTGTACGGCATCTCGGCCGCCGGCGGAAAGTCGGGGAACGGCACAGTCTTCCAGATGACCACTACTGGCGCGATTAGTGTCGTCTACAACTTCACCGGCGGCACCGACGGTGCCACGCCTTATGGTCCCTTGACTCAGGGTGGCGGCGCCGACACCAACCTGTATGGCACTACTTCCGGCGGCGGCAGCAATGGCTGCGGCGCCATCTTCAAGCTGACGCTGAAGGGAGCCTTCACGCCACTGTACAGCTTCGATGCCTGCAGCAGCGGCTTCAACGATGACGGGGCGGCCCCCTATCCCGGACTCCTGGCGGTCAACGGGCAACTTTACGGGGCGAACACGGATGGCGGGGCCAATGGCGAAGGTACCATCTATCAGGTCACCACGACTGGCACTTTCACCAAGCTGTTCGACCTCGGCAGCGCCGTGGCAGATGGAACGTATCCTTACGCAACTCTGATGCTGGGCACCGACGGAACAATCTACGGAACCACGTTTAATGGCGGTGCTGGAAACGGTGGGGTTTTATTCAGCGTCGTCCTTCCCACCCCGGTCCTAATTCTCAGGGTGGAAGGCCCGATCTTTGTTCGTCCGGGTGTTCCGGTCCAATTCCTGGGCATTCACTTGACGCAGGCCTTCGAAGTCACCTTCGCCAGGGAGCAAGCCGAATTTTCGCCTCAGGCCGACACCTTTATGACCGTGCAGGTGCCGAGCGATGCCGTCGACGGCGTGGTTGCGGTCACGCTCGACACGGGCCTGCAATATCAAACGCAATCGGCCATCCACGTTCTCCCAATCATCACCGACCTCGATCCTATTTCCGGAGCGCCGGGGACACAGGTCGTCATCACCGGAGGCGGTTTTGCGGGAGCGAAGAAAGTGAGTTTCGGCGGAGTGAAAGCGACCACCTTCAGTGTTCAGGATCCGATGCACATCTTGACGACCGTTCCGGCGGCCGCAAAGACCGGCAAGGTCACGGTTACGACGCCGAACGGCACCGTGAAGAGCAAACAAACGTTCACCGTGAATTAAGGCCAAGGAGAAAACAGAATGAATACAAAGGTTACGCTCGTAGCATGCATTGAAAACTCGAACGGCTTGCAGGGCTTTCTCCTAAGCAAAGGGACCTATACCACGTTCGCATTTCCCGGTGCCACGAGTACGGCTTTGACGGAGATCAATAACAAAGGTTGAATTTTGGGAGAGTACTACGACGTCGCGGGTTTCGTGCACGGCTTTATCGCATAACCCGTTCAGAATCAGTTTAGGCAACCGCCGGGTCTACACTACATTTGAGATTGAGCTGAAAACGCCCAGGTAGCTCCAGGCCGAGTTGATGTAGCAAGGATTTCTGTTCAGTCGTAGGTTCGGTGATCCGACGTAGGCGAATCTCGCGTCAGAATTCCGTACCACGGGATCTCGAAATAATCGAACTGGCTCCGCGCTTGTAATTTGAATTTCTGACCTGCCGTAAGAGGTGGTAGCTGTTCGGTCGTTTCTACCGCCTGGAAGTTGGGCAAGGCATAAAAGAGCCGGTCGTTGGATCCTACCGTTTGTTGATTACCATCCTGTTGGGAAGGGATGCGCGAGTCACTGAAAACTCTTAGCCTCACTCGTTTCCCCGCGCAACGCTTCTATCCGTATTTGTGCTAAACGATAGGTCGAATCCGGGATCTCGACCGCCTCTCTTGGTTTGGTCACTCGGGCGTAGTCGGCAAGCGCTGCATCGCGCTCTCCGTATTGTTCTGCAATCCGACCGAATGCGTACCAGTAATCGGCATTCGGCTCGTCGAGACCCGTCGCGTCCATACTCTGAACGAGAACCTCGCGCGCCTCTTTCGTCTTTCCAACCTCGGCATAAATACAACCCAATGTGTGCAATATGCCCGGTCTCTTTCTACTCAAGTCGCCGGCTCTAAGGGCGTCGTCGATGTCACTGGATTCGACTTTGCCTGTAAAAAGCGAGACCCATGCGGTGAGGTTCAGATCCTCGACTTCCGCCTTACCTCCATTGACAATATTCTGGGCGACAGCATGCGCCTTAATATAGTCTCCGCGGGAGGTTGCGTTCATGATAAGGGTGCGCATGGCAACTGCTTCGCCGGGGAAGCGCTTCAGCCGCTCCGTAGCCAGTCTGTCGGCTTCTTCCAGTCGGCCCAACGCTCGCAGGTTGAATGCTTGGCTTACAAATGCCGATTCCGAGTCTGGGTATAGCCTTGCCAAATCTCGCGAAACGCTGAGGGCTCTGTCGTGATCATCTAGACTGTTATAGCCATTGAGCAAAGCCAGCAAGACATTCACCCTTTCCGCGTCGCTGTGAGCAGACTCTCTGGCTGGCTCTAGTATTGCGAGACCCCGCGCGGCTGTTTCCTTGAACGTGGTCAAAATCGACGCAGCAGCCAGCTTAATCGCGATCGCATCTGCGTCTTTTCCTTTCGTCCAAAACCGTGAAAAGACAAAACCAGAGAGCGGATCATCGCCGACAGCTAGATGCTCATCTTCGCGCACCCAGTCGAGAAGAGTGCGAGCTCCGGAGAGATTATTAGCAGCTACCCGGTCCAGAACTTCCATACCAATCCCCGCAATCCCCGCGTAGTATCCGGACCTGGCGAGCAGCCGGTATTTACCGTCTTCTTTCACGACATACGTAGAGTTTTGCTCCGGACTTGATGTCCAGAGAGTGATCTTGTAGCCGGATTCGTCATCTCCTCGAGACTTTGGCAGCGCGGTGGCGAGAGCGACATCGCTCACGGCGTCAGCAACTAAACCCCGTCGTGCTAAGTCGCTCCTCATAGCCCTATGGGCTTCGACACCCTTCTCAAACGTATCCGGACTAGCCAAACCGATTTTGCCGTTGCGGCTGGTGATTGAACGCAACTGATCGAGCGTCCCACCAGGGCCGTACCACAACAACTGGAAGTAACGCATAGCCACACCCACCGGATCTTCAGGAAGAACTATCTGCTCGAAGGGCTCGGCTTTGCGATATGTAGCCGCCAAGGCTACGGAGTCAGACGCAGTTGCACCCGATGCGCCTGCCTCCACAAGATCCGCGGCCAAGTCATATCTGCGGAGATGCGCTAGCATTACGCCAGCTGCCTTTGCGTTCTCCTTGAATTGTTCTTCCCCAGCACTTCGCTTCCTGGCTTCAACGAAGGCGGCTTCCGACCCGTTGAGGGCTGCCTCGCAGGCAACGATTAAGGCAGTTGGCTGCGGGTTCAAGGTCTGGGCGTTCTTCTGAGCATCGGCAAATTCGCTATCATAGAATAAGGCGAAGGCAACGCCACTCTGCTGGCCGAGTTCCGCGAGTTGTTCGGACGTGAGCTTGCGGTATTCGGCTACGGCTTCTTTCAGCTTAGCTCCGGGTCCATAGCGTACACCCCAACCGTTGTACTCGAGGAGAAAGGCTAGGTTTCCAACCGTCGCCTTATCGTCGGGATCGAGTTTTTCGGCAGCCCGAAACGCAGCTTCGGCTCCGGCATAGTCGCTGCCGGGACGAAACTTACGTCCGACCACATCGAATTCAAGAATGTTGGCAAGCGTCTTCTCAGCCAAAGCAGAAGTCGGGTCTAGCTTGACCGCAGCCTGCGCCTGGGCACGGGCTGCCTCACCCAGCCCAGCGGCCAGAAGGAGTTGGGCAATCTGCAGATGGTGAATCCCCTCTTTGGGATGGAGCGCAATCAAGTCGCGATAGGCCTGCAGCGCCTCGCGAACCTTGCCTTGGTTAAGCAGCGTCTGGCCGATGGGCTCAAAATAAATAAGAATGGGTTCGCCGGATGTGAACTGCACGACGCTGTTGCGTAGCGCGGAGGCTTCCGAGACGGTCATGCGCCTCTTGACGGTGTCGAATCGCAGGGTGGCGTGCACCACCCCATCTTCATCAGAGGCAAACTCCTCGACGAGAGTGCAAGGGCCAAGAGAGTGTTGCGCGTTCCTTGGAAGAGGTTTAGGCCTGAAACCTGCCGGGGGCATGATGGAATAGTGCCACTCGGTAACAAACGCTTCCGGCAACTGGTAATCAGCCGTGCGTTTCTTCTTCAGTTGTTGTTCGTTGTCTCTATCACCTTTGCCATCGTCTTCTTTTTCAGGCCGCCGAAGATCGTAAGGAAGACGGCTGAATAGGCCGTCGAAACGGATGGCGGCCACGGCACTGTCGAGATCCGTATTTCCGCGTTTGGCGCGATCGCTCTCTAAAATCAGTTCGAACTGTTTCGAGAGGTCGCTTGGATCGGAGCGGTCTATCCGGTCAAGCTTCTCAGCCAAGTATTGCGATTTGACGTAGTTGGTCAGTTCAGCCTTGGCAGCCTTGTTTTGTTTGTCAGCATAAGACCGACGGTAGGAAGACTCGCTGCTTCCGTGAGGTTGCGACGTTTCGATTATTTTGGCCGGGCCATTTTCGGCTAGATAAATCTCCCGTCTCTCGATCAGCGCGTTTTCGACTGAGGATGTTGTCGGAGTGCGTATTAATCCACTGCTGTCCGGACGCGCGATGAGAGTCAAACGATCTTGATCGGCGGCGGTAATCTCTCCCAATCTGGCATATTCGTCAGTGGTATCGATCCAGAGATCTGGTTCACCTGGAACATAGACAATGGCGTGATCAAACATGCCCATGCCGGGAAGGTCGGGGGCGACATCTTCCCGACTTCCAGCGTTGAGCAGAGCGACATATGAAGGAATATTTGCGACGCGCAACATCGCTACCAGCAAAGACGCTTTATCTTTGCAGTCGCCATACTTACGGGTAAGGGTTTCGGTGGGGGACCGTGGCATAACCGTTGCATCGTCGAACTCGATGCCGGTGTAACGGACCTCCCGGTCCAGATATTGAAGGATCGATGCTGCCTTGTCGTCCCGCGAACTCCGTCCCTTGATCAGTTTGCCGACAAGCGCCTTGAGATCGTCAGTGACTGGTTGTTGGTCGATGATCTTCGCATATTGTTCGGCTTCTTGCTGCCAAGAATTACCGGTGGAAAAAGTTACGGTGGGATATGCTGGCAAATTGTTGGGGAGTTCGGGTTCTGGGTCGGTGAGCAGATCCATCGGACCCTGGTCGAATGTGAGACGCAACCTTCCGTCGGCCTCACTGCGCTCGGTCTTTAACTCAGGGAGTAGCTGAATACTGTAGCGAAGCGAAAGCGCTGAGGGAGCGTCCAGTACGAGACGAGTATGTTGCACCGGTACTGAAGCTCCGAAATAAAAACGTTCAACGGTGCCTGCTCCGAAAAATGGGGCGGTGTCCTTGGAAGTTGTCTCTTCTTCGACGAGCGATCCTGGCGCGATGGCAGGCAGCGGCGCTCTTATCACCCGCCGATTGCTGAAAACGTGAGTCTCGGCTTCTTTGGCTGGGGCGTCGGTAACCGTGCTGCCGTCGAGTGTATGGACAGCTTTGTCCGAAGTAATGACCCGCGCTCGGAAGATAGGCCGCTCTTCATGCCACGGCTCCCAAGTCAAAGCGATGCCATCCCATCCGTCCACTCCTTTCTGAGTCAGAACTCTGTATAGCGTATACCTCGAACGAACGACTTTACCCTCTGCATCGAAAACAAGAGTCTCCTGGTAGTCGAGGATGATCGCATCGGCTCCAGGCGAAGCCTGCACTTGCGACGCACGCTGATACAACGCTGCCGCATCCCCAAAACGAGCTTCTTCCGGTTTCTGGCCGCAGGCTGTGGGGATTGACACAAGCAATGGGCAAAGTAACAGCACCTGCGCCATAAGCCTCGCCGCTAGCCGCTTACATGGCCAAGACAAAATAACACACCTCATATGATTCACAAATGTTGATAGAACGTATCCGACGACTCTAGAGAATACCAATGACTCCCACTCTTATGTCAGGGACAAAACCTAGTGAGAAACTCGAAGGCGGCAATTTGAGGAACGATGGTCACCTTCGGGAAGTGGGCTTTTGAGGGAGTCATGATCGCGCAGCTGGGGGATGGATTGCCGGTTTTTTGGACGCGTTCGCGCTCTATGCTAGACCGCCGCCGGGTCGAAGCTTCTCATCGTTCGCACCGATCTCGCTCTCGCACGCGCGAAAATACCACTCGTGGGGACGCGAGAACGCGATTCGCGCGCCGCGCACGCACGAGAGCGCCCGTTTGCACTCCGCGAAAACGAGCCCGCGCGCGCCCCAGCCCCGCTAGCCCGCGCGCCCCACGGCCCAAACCGGGGAGGGGGTCGACAATTTTTCCCGAAGTGTACTACCCCCAGCGGCGTTTGACGGGTTAGTATGTATGTGATGCGTACGTGTACACACCCCATCCGCATCCCATCCGCCCCGTGTACATGTACACACCCCGTTTTGCGCATGTGTGTACACACATGTT